>JABLTO010157629.1_pt1 | contig 42068 bp, 42 predicted proteins | sample 7160091 | NCBI WGS metagenome assembly JABLTO01 (sample SAMN14651225, study PRJNA627086) | human gut metagenome | isolation source: feces | host: Homo sapiens
CGAGCCCTATAGCGCCCACCAGGTTTACGGTCCGGTAGTTCAGTTGGTTAGAATGCCAGCCTGTCACGCTGGAGGTCGTGGGTTCGAACCCCATCCGGATCGCCAAACAACTTAATACTGTATTTTTTATGGTTTTAAGTTGTCTTGCCTCTGTAGCTCAGTCGGTAGAGCAGGGGACTGAAAATCCCCGTGTCGGTGGTTCGATTCCGCCCGGAGGCACCAGCTTCTGCTTTGGCAGAAGCCATTTGCGGGAGTGGCTCAGTGGTAGAGCGTCACCTTGCCAAGGTGAACGTCGCGAGTTCGAATCTCGTCTTCCGCTCCAAATATGATAAAAGACGCATGATTTTGCGTCTTTTATCATACAATAGAATATGGCGCCATAGCCAAGTGGTAAGGCAGAGCTCTGCAAAAGCTTTATGCCCCAGTTCAAATCTGGGTGGCGCCTCCATGTCGGAACGGACTTTGCTCCGTTCCGATTTTTTTTGATGTTGAAAAATTAGTCACCTACCGCACCCTTCCCCTTTTTGCATAAAAAGTTACACTCAGTTTTTCGCTTTCAAAAGAATTGAATGATTTAAAAAATATCATATTTTTATCATTTGGTTTTACCCTGATAAATGAATTAGATTACGCTATATTTTATGCATGGCACGCCATGTCACTTTTGTTTAAGTATAATTAAAACATAAACATTCGGATGTAAATAATTTAAACAGGAGTGATGATATGCAAAAAAGTGAAGAATGGTTTAGATGGCAAACTTTTATAGTGCCTGCAACTTGCTTTGAATGTTTTAAGCGCAATGGCAAAATATTTTCTTATGATGAGTTAATGAGGATTGGTGAACCAAAGCTCCATGAGCACTGTGGTTGTAGATTAGAGCAACTGCTTGCCATTGTCGCGGGATGTGCAACAGAACTTGGTACAATGGGCGCAGATTGGTGGTTATACTACCTAAATGAGTTGCCTGATTATTACATCACCAAGGCAGAAGCATATAAAATGGGATGGAACAATCTCACAGGAAATTTATCTGAAGTGGCACCCAATCATATGATTTTTGGAGGCATTTATAAAAACAAGAAAAAAGTTCTTCCAGATAAGGAGGGCAGAGTCTGGTATGAGGCAGATATAAACTACAATGGCGGTTACAGGAACAAGCAAAGAATTGTATTTTCCAATGATGGACTTATTTTTGTAACTTATGATCATTACGATACATTCATAGAAATAACGGGAGAAGATAGATAGTATGAAAAAAATAGTTTTAGATTTTACAGGTGCAAAAACATGGGCGGATATCTATGCCGTACTGAAAAAGTCATTTGCCTTCCCCTATGACTGGGGGAATAATTTGGATGCATTATACGATGCCATGAGCTATACATGGCATGAAAATATTTGCATTATGATAAAAGGTCTTGACCGTGTTTCCACCGAATGGCAACCATATATGAAAGAAATTCTTGCGGTCTTTCGGGACATCCATGAAGAAACCCCAAATGTCACATTTCAAATCATTCCATCGATGATATCGAAGTGATTTTACAAAGCCAAAAATCGGCAGGTACGGAAAGTACCTGCCGATTTTGCTTATTTGGATTCCTTCGCCGACAGGTCAACCGCGCGGATTGCCTGCCGGACGGCCAGCACGCGGCCGGGCGACACCGAAAGCTCATCGATTCCCATTTTCAAAAAAGTCTCGGTCAGCGTTGTATCCGCGCCAAGTTCACCGCAGATGCCGACCCAAATTCCGACGCGGTGCGCATTTTCCGCCGTCATGGCAATCATGCGCAGCACTGCCTCGCTGTGCGGATCAAAAAATCCGTCCAGATCCGGGTTCTGGCGGTCAATTGCCATGGTGTACTGGGATAAATCGTTGGTTCCGATACTGAAAAAGTCCACCATCTCAGCCAGCCGATCCGATACCATGACGGCGGCCGGCGTCTCAATCATAATCCCCTGTTCCGGAATCCGATACGGGATATGATCTCTATCAAGCTCCTGACAGACGGCATCGGTCACCGCTTTGATCTTCTGCATCTCCGCCACCGAGGTAATCATGGGATACATCACCGAAAGCGAACCGTAGACGGCCGCCCGAAACAGCGCACGCAGCTGCGTTTTGAAAATCTCCGGCCGGGTCAGGCAAATCCGAATGGCACGCATCCCCATGGCCGGGTTTTCCTCCGGTTCCAGCCCGAAATAATCCGCCTGTTTGTCCGCACCGATATCCAGCGTCCGAACAATTACCTTTTTTCCGGCCATGGTCTCGGCAACCGACCGATAAATCTGAAACTGTTCTTCCTCGGTCGGAAAGTCCTGCCGCTCTAAATAAATAAACTCACTGCGGAAAAGGCCGATTCCGCCGGCGTCATTTTGCAGTACCAGCGCCAGATCCTTGCTGTTGCCGATATTGGCATAAAGCTTGATTTCCGTGCCGTCACGCGTCACATTCTTTTTTCCCTTTAAGGTGAGCAAAAGCTGCCGCTGCTCGTCCTCATGCGCTTTTCGCCGCTGCATTTCCTCTAAAAGCGCCGCGTCCGGATCAATATAGATATTGCCCTTGTCCCCGTCCACAACCGCCATTTTTCCGTCAATCGATGCGTCCAGCGGTATTCCTGCGCGGATCACTGCCGGGATATTCATGGTTCTGGCTAAAATCGCCGTATGCGAGTTGGAAGATCCCTTGACCGTTACAAACGCCAGCACCTTGGATTTATCCAGCTGCACCGTTTCGCTCGGCACAAGATCCTCGGCAACCAAAATGACCGGCTCGTCCCCGGCGTCGGTCTGTTCGGCGCTGCCCGTTAAAATCTGTAAAATCCGCTCCGAAATATCCCGGACATCGGCGGCACGCGCCTGCATATAGGCGTCCTCCATATCCGAAAAAACGTTGGAAAAATTTTTACAGGTCACCGCCACCGCGTATTCGGCGTTGACATTCTGGCCGCGGATCATATGCACAATGGATTCCAAATAATCCTCGTCCGAGAGCATCATCTGATGGATTTCAAAAATCGCGGCATGGTCGCTGCCGACCTCGCCGCGCGCCTTTTCATGCAGCGCGCGCAGCTGCTGTGCCGCGGTCTCTCTGGCATTTTCAAAGCGTGCGACTTCTTTTTCGCAGTCCGCAACATGCGTACGCTTCACGGCCTGCGGCCGCTTGCGGTAAAGCCGGATTTTGCCGATCGCAATACCGCGGTAGACGCTTTTTCCACGATAGGTGAGCATGGTATCCCCCCTTACAGATTCTCTTTCAAAAACTGCAGGAGCGCATCCGCTGCCGTTTCCTCATCTGCGCCGTCAACCGTTACGGTGATCTCGCCGCCGTGCGGAACCCCCAGCGTCATGACTGAAAAAATCCGTTTTGCATCACCGCTTTTTCCCTTTGCCCCTATGGTAATCTGCGACTGAAACTTTCCGGCCTCTTTCACCAGTTTTCCGGCCGGCCGCGCGTGGATTCCATCCGGGTCCGTAATGGTATAGGTAAATGTTTTCATTCTGATTCTCCTTTGCAGTAATACTCTTTGTTTCAGTTTGCCACAAAGGAAAAAAATCTATACAAAAGAAATTATAAAAAATAGGTTGTGCGGTAAAGTGCCATGACCTGCTCGCCCTCTGCCAGTCCCTCGCAAAACGCCGTGGCACTGCCGGCGCAGCAGCCGTAGCGCAGCGCGGTTTGAAAGCTTTGATCTTTCAAATACCCGGCCAAGAACCCAGCCACCATCGAGTCGCCGGCACCGGTGGAATGCATCGGCGGTCCCTTTGGTGCAGCGGCGGTCATGGTTTCTCCGTTTTCGCAAAGCAGCGCGGCACCCTGCTCCGCCATCGAAACCAGGACGTTTCTCGCCCCTCTTTTTTGCAGCTCCCTTGCGCCTTGCAGCGCATCTTCCGCATTTACAATCGCTCTGCCGACCAGATCCCCCAATTCGTGATGGTTGGGTTTGATCAAAAAAGGCGATAAGGGGAGCGTCTGACTCAGCCACTCGCCCTCTGCGTCCACAACGGCGTGAACGCCCGTATTTTCAACATGCGCTAAAATCTGCCGATAGCAATCCTTCGGCAGTGAGACTGGTACGCTGCCGGCCAGCACCAAAAAATCGTCTGCGCAAAGCATATCCAGCTTTTGATAGAGCATCGCCATGGATTCCTGCGGCACATCGGGGCCTGCCGCATTGATTTCAGTCTCCGTTTCGCCCTTTAATTTTACGTTGATTCTAGACTCACCCTCAGGCAGAAAGATAAAGTCGGTCTGCGCACCCGTACCCTTTAGCATTTGGTCAATTTGCTTCCCGGCCGCGCCGCCCAAAAAGCCCAGCATCCGTGCCGGCGTTCCCAGGCGCGACAGCATAAGGGCAACGTTGATTCCCTTTCCGCCCGGCAAAAGCCGCGTCCTTGCGGCGCGGTTTACCGTACCGCTTTGATAATGCGGCACATCCATGACATAGTCCAGTGACGGGTTCAGCGTAAGCGTGACAACCATCTTGATATCCCTCCTGACCAATTTTTTCATATGGGCTGAATGAGCTGATTTTTTCGGATCAGCCGATGTTTCTTATTGTTTGATTGTTTTATTTCAGCAGCGGTCTGGCGCAGTGCCTTGTCCGTCCGGCACCGCCTAGACACACGGGAGACAAACTCCGATTTTGGGAGGCGGATTTCCGCTTTCGCTGCGCCCAATACTCGGCAATCCGTTACCGAAAAAGAACATTCCGCTAAAAAAGCTGCTCGACCAAAAACACCACCGCGCACGCCGCAGCCGCCACGGTGAGCAGGCTGCGCTCCATATACGACAGTGCGGCGGCCGCAATCAGTCCGGCTACGGCCGAGCCCAAATTCCCGGTGGAATAGAGAATATCCGGCAGCGTCATGGTTCCGAGCACCGCGTAGGGGATATATTCTAAAAACGAACGGATATAAACATTGGTAATCTCCCTGCGGAACAGGGTCAGCGGCAGGGCGCGCACCGCATACGTAACCAGCGCCATGACGCCGATATAGCAGAGCAAGCGGCTTATCGATGGGGTCATACGGATTCCTCCTTTTTGGGAAACAGCAGCGCGCCGATTCCGGCGGCGGCCACCGAACAGATGATAATGACAAAGCCGGCAGAGACGCGGTTTAGAACCGGCAGCCAGCGAAAGGCGCAGCTCAGTACGGCAGCCAGAAGCACCACCACCAGTACCGGGCGGCTCTTTTTTGCCGCCGGAACGATGATGGCTAAAAACATCCCGTAAATCGCAATGCCGAGCGCGGACTGCGCCGCCGGAGGGAGCAGCGTGCCTGCCACTGCGCCGAGCAGCGTGCCGAGCGCCCACCCGATATACGGCACAGCGATCAGGCCGCCCATATAGCGCTTGCCGACCATGCCCTCCTTGGTGGATGCCACCGCAAAAACCTCGTCCGTGATGCCAAACGAGATGAGAAGCCGCGCCGGCGTCTTAACCCCGCGATCCAGCTTTTGCGAAAGCGAAAGCGACATCAGCGCATAGCGAATGTTAATCACCAGCTGGGTTAGGGCAACCTCAAAATAGCTTGCCATGGCCGCAATCATGGAAATCCCGGCGAACTGCCCGGCAGAGGTCAGGTTGGTCATTGAAATCGCAACCGCCGCCCAGACGGGGATTCCGCCGGCCACCGCCATCATGCCGAAGGTAAAGGACACCGAGAGGTAGCCGAGCGCAATCGGCACGCCGTCCCGCATCCCGTCCGCAAAGCTGTTTTGCACCGTTTTTTGCATGATATTTCCTCCTGTTGTCATTGGTAAAATTTCGTTCTTTTTACTAGTTTTTTCTTATATTCGGTGTGATATGTTACAAAATTGTAAACGAGTCGTAATTTTTCGTTTTTTTCTATTTACAATTTTGCAAAACTATGGTATACTTGACAGAGAAATTGAAAAAGGGGTGTTAGGTTTGTTTGTTCAAAATGATTTGGTTAAAATTAAGTCCAGCTTGTCTGACCATGTGGGAAATAAGGTCAAGCTTACCGCAAAAAGAGGGAGAAAACAAACCGTAACCCGTGAGGGCGTAATCGAAGGAACCTACCCCAGTATTTTTATTGTAAAGCTTAACACACCGGATGATTTTATGGCGAGCGAACGCCGCGTCTCTTACAGCTACACCGACATTTTAACCCGTGCGGTTGAAGTTGTGATCTGTGAGCCGGAAGAGGACGGACAAAACCCCGATTCGCTCGACTGATTTTATCCTGTAATTTCTATAAAGGCGCCCCATACGGGACGCCTTTTATTGTGCTTATATTCTCCGCCGCTATGCCGGAATATCCTCCGTCTTGCCATCAAGGCGACGAACACAATATGGTTTAAGCAGGCAAATTTGTGATTTTTCAATCACAGGGCATATCGGGTTCGCCTCCCAAAATCGGGGTTCGGATTGCTCACTTTCGGCTAAGACTCCGGTACCGTTCCTCGATCTCCTCTTTGGGGCGGATGCTTAAATACGAAAACGGCTTGGTCAGTCCCTTTTCTATCATCGCAAGGCCTTCTTCGCGTTTTCCGAGCTGAATCAACACTTCGCCGTAGCCGTAATACGCCTCCGGGAACCGCGGCTCCGGATCTTGATGAATAAAGCTCTCGTAAATCTCTGCCGCCTTCTCGAATTCACCGTTTTTTGCATAGGCGTCGGCCAGATTATCACAGATGATCGGATCGTCACTGTTATAGTCATACGCCGCAAGGTTAAAGGAAAGCGCCTTTTTTGCATCGTCTTTCAGGTTATAAAAGATACCCAGGTTTTGATAGACCACAGTTGTCTGATAGCCGGAATCCATGACGTCCTCCAAAATCTCAATGGCGTCGTCTAAGTTTCCTTCCTTCCAGCTGACCAGCGCCAAAATGTTATTGACCTGGTTGCGGTCCGCACTGCCGCGCTTAGTCAGCGTGCTGCAAAGCATAAGGTGCTTTCTGGCTTCTTCCAGGCAGCCGCAGCGCAGACAAACATATCCTAAGGTAAGCTTGTTGCCAAGGCTGAGATTGCCGATTTTATCGGCAATTTTATAAATACGCATCGCCTGCGGATACTGACGCTTTTGGTACTTCATCTTCGCAAAGGCAGCCACCAGGTCTGCCCGCTTTACCACCAAAAAGATCAGGATCACGACCAGCACAATTCTCCAAATCGGAATTCCAAACGGCATTTTTTACACTCCTTTTTAATACAGACTGCCCACGGTACGCGGATAGGGCAATACGTCACGGATATTGCTCATGCCGGTTAAATACATCACGGCACGTTCAAAGCCAAGGCCGAAACCGGCATGCTTGTTACTGCCGAACCGGCGCAGGTCTAAATAGTGTTCATAATCCTCTTTGGCAAGATCCATTTCCTCCATCCGTGAAAGCAGAACATCCAGGCGTTCTTCTCTCTGGCTGCCGCCGATAATCTCGCCGATGCCGGGAACCAGACAGTCCATCGCGGCAACGGTTTTGCCGTCCTCGTTCAGCCGCATATAAAACGCCTTGATTTCCTTAGGATAATCGGTCACAAAGATCGGCTTTTTAAACACTTCCTCGGTCAGATAGCGTTCGTGCTCGGTCTGCAGATCCATGCCCCACTGTACCGGGTATTCAAACGTCTTGCCGCTCTTTTGCAGCAACGCAACCGCCTCGGTATAGGTGATTTTCCCGAATTCGTTGCTGACAACGTTATCAAGCCGCTCCAAAAGTCCCTTGTCCACAAACTGGTTAAAGAACTTCATTTCCTCCGGCGCCTGCTCCAACACGTAACGGATGACGGATTTTAACATATCCTCAGCCAGCGCCATATCGTCGTCAAGGTCTGCAAAGGCGATTTCCGGCTCAATCATCCAAAATTCTGCCGCGTGCCGCGTGGTATTGGAGTTTTCCGCACGGAAGGTCGGGCCAAAGGTATAAACATCGCCAAACGCCATCGCAAAATCCTCAGCCTCTAACTGACCGCTGACGGTCAGCGAGGTATGGCGGCGGAAGAAATCCTTGGTATAATCAGTCTGTCCGTCATCGTCCTTTGGCGGATTGTTAAGGTCTAAGGTGGTTACCTGAAACATCTCTCCGGCGCCCTCACAGTCGCTGCCGGTAATCAGCGGCGTATGCACATAGACAAATCCGCGCTCCTGAAAGAATTTATGGATCGCAAACGCAATCAGAGAACGCACGCGAAAGACCGCGGAAAACGTGTTGGCTCTGGGGCGCAGATGCGGAATCGTGCGCAGATACTCAAAGGTATGCCGCTTTTTTTGCAGCGGATATTCGGGTGCGCTCAACCCCTCAACCGCAACGCATGTTGCCTTAATCTCAAACGGCTGCTTTGCCTCCGGCGTCAGCACCAGGCTGCCGTCCACGCGAAGCGCCGCGCCGATATTCAGCTTTGCAAGCTCTGAAAAATTTTCCAGCTGCTCCGCCTCAATCACGACCTGCACATTTTTAAAATAGGAGCCGTCGTTGAGTTCGATAAACCCGAAATTTTTGGAGATGCGGATATTTCTGACCCAGCCGCAGACCGAAACCGCGGCCTGATCCTCAGGGGTGCTGACAAACAGTGTTTTTATCTTCATCAAAATCTTCCTTTCCATCGCGAAACGCAAATCCCCCACACCCGATTCCGGGCGGCGGACTGCCCTTTCGCCTAACGATATTCCTTTACCAATTCTGCCCTGGGATATCCGCGGCTATTCTCCACCGACGCGATATAAAAACCGCGGCCGTAGTAAAAGCGGATCAGGGTTGCGACCTTGGCCGCCGTGTGCAGACGAAGCGTCTTTACGCAGTTTTCGCGCATGACCTTATCCACCACATTCATCAAAATCTTGCCGATACCGTTGTTGCGGTGGTGGCTTGCCACGCCGAATCGGCTGAGGTATGCCTCGCCGTTTGGCAAAAGCTCAATCCGCACGGTTCCGACCGGCTCATCGTCAATGCGTACCACAAAAACATTTTTTTCATGGATATCACGGCGGATATCCTCATAGGTTTCGTTCAGCGCCTCAATATCATAGCTCAGCCCTGCCATCTCGCAATACTTTAAAAATGCGTCCTTGGTGATCTTATGAATCGCAGGGATATCCTCTTCGGTGGCGTGCTTTACTTCAAATGCATATAAGCTTTCCATTTTTATTCGACCTTTCCGCAAAAGCTGCTAATCTGCCATAAGTGTTGCCAGGATTGCCTTTTGGGCGTGGAGACGGTTCTCCGCCTCGTCAAAGATGATCGAGCGCGGCCCGTCAATGACATCCTCGGTAACCTCATAGCCGCGGTAAGCCGGCAGGCAGTGAATAAATACGCTGTCCTCCTTGGACTTTGCAAAAAGTGCGGCGTTGACCTGATAATCCTTAAAGATCTTCACGCGCTCCGCTTTTTCGGCCTCCTGTCCCATACTCGTCCAGGTGTCGGTGCATACCACGTCCACACCGGCAACCGCCTCCTCCGGGTCATTGGTAATCAAGATTCGGGACCCGGTCTCCTTGGCGTCCGCCTTCGCGTTTTCTACCACTTCTTCGGCGCAGGCATAGCCCTTCGGCGTTGCCACCGACATGTGCATACCGGCCTTGGCGCAGGCATAGAGCAGGGAGTGCGCCACATTGTTTCCGTCTCCGACATAGGCAAGCTTTAATCCCTCCAGCTTACCCTTATGTTCATACACCGTCATCAGATCGGCCATTGCCTGGCACGGATGCAGATAATCCGTCAGCGCGTTAATCACCGGCACGGTTCCGTACTTTGCCAGATCCAAAACGTCCTGGTGCGCAAAGGTGCGGATCATGATTCCGTCCACAAAGCGGCTCATCACATTTGCCGTGTCATAGATGCTCTCTCCGCGGCCGAGCTGCATATCGTTTGCATTTAAGTAGAGCGGATGACCGCCCAGCTGGTACATGCCAACCTCAAAGGAAATCCGTGTTCTGGTCGAGGACTTGGTAAAAATCATACCGAGCGACTTGCCCTTTAAAATCGGGTGCGCAATCCCGGCCTTGGTCTCCCTCTTCAGCCGAATCGCAAGATCCAGCAATGCGTGAAATTCCTCTGTGGTGATATCGTGAATACTGATAAAATGTTTCATACTTTAACCCCTCTCCTCATCTGTAAGTATCCGGCCGAGCGCCGAAACAAATGCGTCAATCTCCCGCTCCGACACAATCAGCGGCGGCACAATCCGCAGCACGTTTCCTCCGACAACGCCGACCAAAATTCCGCACTCGCGCAGGGCGTTTCCGACCTGCTTTGCAATCGCGTCCTTAAAAACAACGCCCAGCATCAGACCTTTGCCGCGCACCGTCAAAACCGCGTCATGATTCTCTGCGAGCTTATCCAGCTTTTCCTTCAAATATGTGCCCATCTCTGCCGCATGTGCCAAAAGGCCGTGATGCAGCAGCTCGTCCAGTACGACAAGGCCGGCACGGCACGACAAGGGGTTTCCGCCAAAGGTGGTTCCGTGATCGCCGGGATGAAACGCCGCAGCGACCGCCTCCTTGGCAGCCAGCGCACCGATCGGAATACCGCCGCCGAGTCCCTTTGCCATGGTGATGATATCCGGCTCAATCCCGTACCACTCATAGGCAAACAGTTTGCCCGTTCTGCCGATTCCGGTCTGCACCTCATCGACAATCAGCAGTGCGTCATGCTCCTTGCAGACGCTGCAGACGGCGTCAACATATGCCTGACTGAGCGGCAAAACGCCGCTCTCACCCTGGATCAGCTCAATCATTACGGCGGCTGTGTTGGCGTTGACCGCCTGTTTCAGCGCATCGATATCCTCGGCCTCAATATGTAAAAACTTTTCCATAAGCGGCCGGTACGGCTTTTGGAATTTTTCCTGGCCGGTTGCCGCTACGGTTGCCAGCGTCCTTCCGTGGAACGAATTTTTTAAAGTCACAAACTCCCGTTTTTCGGGCTTTCCCTGTTCGACAAAGTATTTTTTGGCAAGCTTAATCGCGCCCTCGTTGGCCTCCGCGCCCGTACTTGCAAAAAACACGCGGTCGGCGCAGCTGTTTTCCGCCAGCAGCTGTGCCAGCTTTGCCTGGTTTTCCACATAGTACACACTGGAGGTATGCGTCACCCCGGCAATCTGATCGGTCAGCTCCCGTACCAGGCGCGGATGCGCATAGCCCAGGGCATTGACCGCAATCCCGGCAAAAAAGTCCAGGTATTCTTTACCCTCGGTATCGGTTAAGGTGATTCCCTCTCCCTTGGTAAAACATACCGGCGTCCGCTCGCCAAAGGTATTCATATAATATTTTTGATCCAGTGCTTTGATTTCTTCCAAGTTCATATAAAATTCCTCTTTCCGTCATCGGCTCAGAGCCACTCTTCTCCGTAATACTGATGCTGATCCTCCGACCGTCTGCGTCCCTTCAGCTTTTCCATCACATAGTCATAGCCGCCCTCTTTGTGCGGAATCAGGCAATGGCTGCAATCCTTGATCGCCTCTTTGGAGGCGCCGGCAATCATGGTAAAATGACCGCCGCAATCCTCCAGAAAATAGAGGGGGCAAAAGCAAAACAGACAGTTCATCTTATCCAGTGCATGGCAGGGATAATATTCACAGTCACGGTTTTCAAAATAGCGGTAACTCATTGTTGTTTCATCCTCTGTCTTTCATCCGCGCTCGCCCCAAAGGGCAATTCGGCTAGTAAAAGGCCGCAACTCTTTGGCAAGAACTGCGGCCGGCTCTGCGTCCCTACGCCTCGTCGATCGGAGCCACGGTCACCTTGCGGTGCGGCTCTTCTCCCACGCTGTAGGTCTTTACTTTTGTACTGTTTTGCAGAGTCGCATGAATGATGCGCCGCTCATTGGGAGACATCGGCTCCAGCGCAACCGCTCTGCGTTCCCGTATCACACGGCGCTCCAAACCCTTGGCAAGCTTTACCAGGGTTTCCTCCCGCTTTGCACGGTAGCCCTCTGTGTCTACGTTGACTTTGATATATGAATTCTTTTCTTTATTCACGTACAGGCTAACCAGATACTGCACGGCATCCAGCGTATCGCCGCGCTTGCCGATCAAAAGCCCCATTTTAGAGCCGGAAACCGTAACGTCCACGGACTCGCCGCTGTTTACAACCGAAACCTCGGCATCCTCAAGCCCCATCTTGTGTACCAGCTCGGTCGCAAAGTATGCGGCATCCTTTAAGGATTGCTCGGTTACCTCGCGGCGTTTTTTGCTGCCGCCCTCTTTGGCTGCCGGTTTTTCGGTCTTTGCCGCAGTCTCCTCGGCCGGTTTTTCGGTCTTTGCCGCAGTCTCCTCGGCCGGCTTTTCTGCGGCAGGCTTTTCCGCTTCGGTTTTTTGCGGCGTCTTTGCCTTTTCCGCCGGTTTCTTTTTCTGTCTGCCGCCGGGGCCGACATGATCTAAAAATGCCGGTTCTTCCTTCGGTGCATACGGGTTCTGGCTGCCGTCCTTTGCCTCCAGCTTTTCCGACTCGGCGCGCTTTTGCGCAATTTTGCGGAGTTTTTCCTCTTCCTCCTCGGCTTCCTTGGTGATCCAGGCAGAAATGATGACCTCTTTGCCGAGCAAAAGACCCATCAGTCCCTTGCCGACCTCGCGCTCTACCTTATAAGACAGTTCGCTGACCGGAACGCCAAATTCCTGCGCCGCCAGCTCTAAGGCTTCTTCTTTACTTTTTGCGTTTTTTTCTATTTTTCTTAACATTGACAATCTCCCCTTCGATTTGTTCCTCGGTTAAGTCTACTTTTACTACCTTCATCAATACATACTGCTGTGCAAGCTGCAATACGTTACTTACAATCCAGTAAAGGCCGATTGCCGCCGGAAGTGTAAATGCAAACCACGCAGAAATCAGCGGCATAAAGAGCATCATGGATTTCATGGGATTGGGTTGTTCCTCGCCGTTTTTATCCTTGACCGGCGCAGGCGCAGGCTGCATCATCTGCGTAAGCTTTGAGGTCGCAAACGAACTGAGTCCGGACAGAGCCGGAATGATCCACAAGAGCATGGTGCCCGGCGTCAGCTGGCTCACCTTGCCGATGAACAATCCCAAAAATGCGTTCAGATTGGGCGTCTGGGAGAGATCCAGCCCAATGAAGTGAAAATCGATAATGTCATAATTCTTTCCGGTTTCTAAAATCCAGTGGCTGTTCATAATATCCGGGTGCGCATTGATAAACTCGGCAATCTGAATCTCATACATACCAAACATCCGGTACGCGGAATCGGTCAGACGCTCCATATTTTCAATGCCGAGGGCGGTGTAAAACTGGTTGAGTCCGTCCGGATTCTGTTCACTCCATTCAAGGATTGCACTGATAATCCGCCATACCTCGTCCTCGCCAAAGCCCATCAGGTATACCACCGGCTTTTTTACCACCCAGTAGAGCGCCATCAGAATCGGAAGCTGAATGACAAGCGGCAGGCAACCGCTCATCGGATTTACCTTATACTTTTGATAAAGCTTCATGGTCTCGGCGTTGAGCTTTTCTTTATCATTGGCATATTTTTGCTGCAGTTCATTGAGCAGCGGCTGCAGCTTTTGCGTTTTGGTCATGGATTTTTGCTGCTTCACCATCATCGGCAAAAGAACCGCCTTAATGATAATGGTAAACAAAATGATTGCCACGCCGTAGTTTCCCACCAGCAGGTTACACATTTTTAAGACCCAACCGAGGGCCAGCATAATATAGGACACTTGCTCTCCTCCTTCGTTGCTTCGTTCTCACTTTTTCGATTAAGGCTCATCGATGCCGCCCTGAAAAAGCGGATTACAGCGGAGCAGCCGCAGCAGTGCCTTCAAACTGCCGCGCAGCGCCCCGTATTTTTCAATTGCCAAAACAGCATACTGAGAGCAGCTGGGATAATACCTGCAGCACGGTCTCTTAAGCGGTGAAAGGAAGCGCTGATACAGCTTAATCATGTAAATCAGCAGTCTCTTCATTCTTCCATACCTCCAGCTTTTGCATTGCTGTGTGAAAATCCCGCACCAGCTTTTTGTGCGGGGCGTGCACCGTATAGGTACGCGCGACGATACAAATGTCTGTCCCCGGCCGGATATCGGCCAGAAACGTACGGAATAGTTCCCGGATTCTGCGCTTGGCGCGGTTTCTTAAAACCGCACCGCCCACCTTTTTCCCGGCGGTAATCCCTAAGCGGACGCGGCGCGTCCGATTGGGCAGCGCATATACCACCATGGTCGGCGTTACGACAGATTTTCCGCGGCGGTACAGCCGCTGAAACTGCCCGTTTTGATCTAGGCTTACAATTTTCATGTCACTTCTGCCCTATCTTTCCTCTGACAATAGACAAAAAGACGCCCTAAGGCGCCTTCAGACTGTCGAAAAAACCGCAGTATTCAGTTTTCCGCTCTTCTGCAGACCGCCCAAAGCGAGCCCGGCAGCAGCGCTGCCGGAAAATGGAACCGAAAGGCGCGGATCGTCTGTGACCCGATCGCCGCCGGACGGGCAATGTCTGCAAAATCTTTTACGCAGACAGCTTCTTTCTGCCCTTCAGTCTTCTTCTCGCCAAAACCTTGCGGCCGTTTTTAGAGCTCATTCTCTTACGAAAGCCGTGCTCTTTTGCGCGGTGTCTCTTTTTGGGCTGGTATGTTCTCAGCATTGCTATCCCTCCTTACCGATTATCATCCATAGGATTCTTTATGGCCGCAGTCGCGGCTATTTTCTACATTATAGGAAAATCTGTATTATTCTATCACGCAAAGCCCAAAATGTCAAGCCCCTTTTGCGGAAAATTCATTTTTTAGATAAAAACACCAAATTTCTTTCTCCAAAATGCGCCCGACGGCAAAAAACCGCCGGGCGCATCGATGGGATGCGTTTTTCCTTGCTAAAAAAATTTTTTTATCAAAAAAATCATACATCTTGTATTTGACTCTTTTTGACAAACTCTACATTTTGTACTTGCGAAAAAAAAGATTTTTTTACCGCAATTTTTCGGTTTTTTTGGTGTTGAAATTTTAAATCATTTCTGTTATGATAGTAGTAAGCGCCGGGGGTGTCTTTGCATCTGACCGGCATTTTTACAGCGTTTGATACCATAAAATGCGGGAGGGGAATCCCCCGGTTTTATGTGACTTTTTGGATTGATACCGATGATGGGAGGGCCTTTGCCTTGGAAGAGATGAACACACACTGGAGTCAAGTTTTAAAGGATATCAAACAGGAGATTTCTCCTGTTTCCTTTGAGACCTGGATTGTGCCGATAAAACCGCTTGCGCTGACCGACAATGTGCTGCGCCTTTCGGTTCCCGGCGAACTGAATAAGGACATTATTACCACCAAATTCCGCTCTCTGCTGGAGAGCTGTATTGCCGACGCCTTCGGCGCGCCGTACACCATGGAGGTGGTTTGTGATACCCCCGGCACCGCGCCGGCTGCACCGTCCTTTGACCCGATCCGCAGCCAAAATACCTTAAACCCCAAATACTCTTTTGAGTCCTTTGTGGTGGGAAACAACAATAACCTGGCACATGCCGCCTCGCTCGCCGTGGCGGAATCGCCGTCCCAAAAATACAATCCTTTATTTATTTACGGCGGCAGCGGTCTCGGCAAAACGCATTTGCTCCAGGCGGTCGGCAACTATTTTATGCAGCATTATCCGGATAAAAAGGTGCTCTATACCACCAGTGAAAAGTTTACCTACGAGCTGGTCACCGCCATCCGCGAAAAGAGCAACCAGGCCTTTCGCAACAAGCATCGTACCGTCGATCTTTTGCTGATGGACGATATTCAGTTCCTGGCAACCAAGGAGCTGGCACAGGAAGAATTTTTCCATACCTTTAACACGCTTTATGAAGCCGGAAAACAGATTGTGCTGACCTCCGACCGGCTTCCGTCCGAGACGCCGCATCTGGCGGACCGTTTAAAGAGCCGGTTCCAGATGGGTCTGCTTGCCGATATTCAGCCGCCGGACTATGAGACCCGTATTGCCATTCTCCGCTCTAAAATTGAAGAGGAATATTTCACCTTTGATGAAGAAATCGTGGAATATGTCGCAAACAACATCAAATCCAACGTCCGTGATCTGGAGGGTGCGGTCAAGCGGATTCTGGCCTACGCCGGGATTGAGCGCACCAACACCATCTCGATGGAGCTGGCACAAAAGGCGCTCAAGGAGATTCTCTCCACCCTGCCGCAGCGCAATATCACCACCAAGGTGATTATTGATGAGGTGGAAAAATATTTTCATCTGCCGAGCGGCACGCTGGTAACCAAGCGCCGTTCCAACGACATTGCCTATCCGCGGCATATCGCCATGTACATTGCCCGTGAGGTTTTGGACGAATCCTATCCGCGGATCGGCGAAGAGTTTAACCGCGACCACACCACCGTCATGACGGCCGTCAAGAAAATCCGCCAGAATCTTTCGGGGGATACCGAGCTTGCCTCCATCATCCGCGAGCTGGTGGAAAACATCAATAAAAATTAAAGCAAAAAAACGAAAGCAATGGAGATTTATATGAAATTACATGATACCATCGCTGCCATCGCCACCCCTGTCGGTTCGGGTGGCATTGCCATTTTAAGGATCAGCGGCAAAGATGCACAGACCATTTTAGCCAAGGTGGGAACGGCAAAGAACAAAAAGCCCGTCTCCCTGTGGGAGAGCCACAAGCTGACGCTCTGTCACATTCACCCGGAGAACCGGGCGGATCAGCCGCTGGATCAGGCGCTTGCCGTCATCATGCGCGCGCCGCATTCCTACACTGGTGAGGACGTCGCCGAGATCCACTGTCACGGCGGCTTTTTTGCCGCAAACCAAATATTGAAGCATCTGCTAAACGCCGGCGCAAGGCTTGCGGAGCCGGGCGAATTTACCCGCCGCGCCTTTTTAAACGGAAAAACCAGCTTAAACGAGGCAGAGGCCGTGATGGATTTGATTGACGCCAGCTCGGACTTGGGGCTTACCAATGCCGCCCGCGCGCTAAACGGCGCCCTGTCCGCACAGCTGACCGCACTGCGCGAGCGCATTATGGCGCTGACTGCCCACATCTCGGCCGCCGCCGATTACCCGGAGGAGGTCGATCCGCCAACGCGCGAGGAAACCGCCGCGCAGCTGAATGAAATCCGCACAAACATACAGGCGCTTTTAGACACCTTTGACACCGGCCGTATGCTGCAGGACGGCGTGCTGACCGTCATTGTCGGCCGCCCCAACGTGGGCAAGTCCTCGCTGCTCAACACTCTGCTGCGTACAGAGCGCGCCATCGTAACCGATATTCCCGGCACAACCAGGGATGTGATTGAAGAATCGGTTGCCGTCGGCGGCATGCGCCTGCGGCTGATGGATACCGCCGGGATGCGCAGCGGCGCCGGCACGGTGGAACAGATCGGCATTGACCGTGCAAAAGAACATATGCAAAAGGCAGATTTGTGCCTGTTTGTGATTGACAGCAGCCATCCGCTGGAGGAAGAGGACTACGCGATTGCCAAAGCGCTTGCCGGAAAGCGCGTTTTGGTACTGCTGAACAAGACCGACAAGGCGTCCTGCATCACCGAAGAGGAAGCGGCAACGGCGCTTCGGCTCCCGGTTTCCTGTATTTTAAAGACCGCCGTTCCAAAAGACGGTGCCGCGCAGGGAATCCCTGCACTGGAGGACGCAATCCGCCGGCTTTTGCTCACCCAGCGCCTCAACGCCGGACAGGTTTGCCTGTCCAACGCACGGCAGCGCGACGCACTGACAAAGGCCATGGATGCGCTGATGCACGCCATCGCAGCCAACGAGGGCACGATGCCCTTTGACCTTTTATATGTCGACTTAGAGGATGTCCTCTCGGCGCTGGGTGAGGTAACCGGCCAGACCGTCCGGGAAGAAATTATTGACGAAGTGTTCGGGCGTTTTTGCGTCGGAAAATGATGGAACAAGGAGGCTGCCATTGATGTCTGCCCTGCAAATACCCTATGAATTTATCGAAAAATACGTCCGTTTTTCAGATCCCCAGGCGATTCGGATTTACCTGTATCTCCGCGCCCGGACGGAATCGGACGGGCGCTTTCCCGATCTTGCGGATGCCGCCGCGGCGTTAAACCTCACCGCCGCGCAGCTGCGCTATCATTTAGACTACTGGATCAGCTGCGGCGAAATCCAAACGGAGGGGGACAGTTATACCTTCTCCGGCGGCAGCCGTACCGGACAAGCCGCACCGCACACGCACCGGCCGATCCACAAGGCGGCCGAGCCGAAAAAGCCCTCTTATACCATGGCGGAAATTGACGCGGTTGCCGCAAAAAACAAGACCATATCGGGGATGTTCTACCAGGCCGAGACCATTTTGCAAAAGGTTTTGACCCAGTCGGATATGGAGCTGCTTTATTCCTTTGTCGATTGGCTGGGGCTGCCGGTCGAAGTGATTGTCATGCTCTTATCCTATGCGGCAAAGCGCGGAAAATGCGGCCGCCGCTACTTAGAAAAAATGGCGATGGACTGGGCGGATCGCGGTATTGACACCTTTGAGGCCGCAGAGAGCTATGTCATGGAGCTGGAGGCCTATGACAGTGCGGAGCAAAAGGTTCGCCGCGTTCTCGGCATTCATGACCGCGCCTTAACCCCGACCGAAAAAAAGTACATCAAAAGCTGGCTCGGCAACGCGGCGGTCCCGCTGGATCTGCTGCCGCTTGCCTATGACCGCACGGTTGCCTATACCGGCAAGCTCTCCTACTCCTACTTGGATTCCATTTTGCAGGATTGGGCAAAAAACGGGATAACCGATGCGCAGAAGGTCAAGGAATACGACCAAAAAAAGATGGGTGCCAAAGCAAAATCCGGCGGCGCCAAATTTGTCAAAAAGGGGCCGGGAAATAACTATGAGGACACCAACCCCGTTGACTATGATCACCTGGAGGAACAAATTTTAGACCTGATGCTGGATCAGGGAGAAAGTTGAGGGATACGCCATGGAATCTGCTTACACCCTTGCAGGCCGGGAACTTGCCCGGCGGCGGGAGGAAAATCGCAAGGAACACGACCGCAGACGGAAAAAGGTTCTTGCCGCCGCACCGGCCATGGCTGAGCTGGAGCAAAAGCTGGCGCTCGGCGGTACCGCGCTGATCAAGTGCGTAATGGATAAAAAGACCGACATTTCGGCGATTGAGGCAAGAATCCGGCAGCTGCAGCAAAAAAAGCGGGAGCTGCTCTGCGCGCTGCATCTGCCGGACGATTATCTGGACGATATCTATACCTGTCCGCACTGTCACGATACCGGCTTTGACCAGAACGGCCGGCGGTGCAGCTGCTATTTGCAGCTGATTTCCAAGTATATCGGCGCCAATGCCAATTTGACCGAGTATATGAAGGAACAGACCTTTGACCGATTTGACTACCGCCTGTTTCAAAATCAGCCGGCACAAAACGGCAGACAGCCGCTTGCCTACATCAAGGCGGCCGTCCAAAAGGCGATGCACTTTGCCGAAACCTTTGACACCACGCACCAAAATCTTTTGCTGATGGGCAATGCCGGCACCGGGAAAACCTATCTTTCCAGCTGCATCGCAAATTACGCCCTAAGCCGCGGAAAGTCCGTCTACTATCAGACCGCCTTTTCCCTGTTTGACACCATGGAAAAGCTGAAGTTTGACCGGCTTTCCGGCGAGGACGAGGAACAGGCCGCCGCAGCCGCAAAGCACGCCCATAAGGTGGAGCTTTTGATTATTGACGACCTCGGCACCGAATTTGTCAGCGCCTATTCCAGCGCCGCTCTGTTTGAACTGCTGAACGAACGGCTGATGCAGAAAAGAAGCACCATCCTGTCCACCAATTTCAGCCTGAATAATCTGGAGAATATTTACGGGCGCCGTGTTTTATCGCGGCTTTACGGCTATTTTGAAATTCTTCCTTTTGTCGGGCGCGACCTTCGGATTCCGCAAAAACATGAGGAAGAAAGTTAGCCGGCCTCTGCCGGGGCAACAGGGCTTTTTCCATCCGCAATTGTGGAAGTAAGATAATCTTTGGTTCGATATTTTGGTAAGTTTTTACCTGATTTCGTCCAAAAAAGGTGTTGTAATTTCCAAAAAAGCATGGTAAAATACTAGTATTGTATCAGGGGCGCTGTTGTTTGGCGCCCAAACAAATTATTGGGGAGAAATCAATTATGCTGAAGAAAAAATGGCTGCTGCGGGAATTTGATAAAAATCGTGTGGTAGAGATTTCAAAAAAATTCCAGATATCGCCGCTGACGGCCATCATTCTATATAACCGCGGCGTCCGCGACGATGCAGACATCACCCGCTTTTTATCCAAGGATCTCGGCGTGATGCACGATCCTTATCTGCTTCGGGATATGGAGAAGGCGGCACAGCGTATCCGCACCGCCAAAGAACGCCACGAAAAAATCACCATCTACGGCGATTATGACGTAGACGGTATTACCTCGATTGCCATCTTGTATAAGCATCTTGCCGAAATGGGGATTGAAGTTGCCTATTACGTGCCGGATCGGATGCAGGAGGGCTACGGCGTCAATAAGGACGCCTTAGATAAAATCCGCAAGGACGGCACCTCGCTCATTATCACCGTTGACACGGGCATCACCGCCGTGGAGGAGAGCGAATACGCAAAGGAGATCGGCCTTGACGTGATTGTCACCGACCATCACGAATGTAAGGAGCGGATCCCGGACGTTTATGCGGCGGTTGACCCCAAGCGCAAGGACTGTCCGTATCCGTTTAAGAGTCTGGCCGGCGTCGGCGTTGTCTTTAAGCTGATTCAGGCGCTGGACGACACACATTCCCTGTCCGATCTGATGGACAAATACGCAGATTTGATGTGCCTTGGCACGGTTGCCGATATTTCGCCCCTGGTGGATGAAAACCGCGTGATCGTAACCGAGGGGTTAAAACGGTTTAAGACCACCAGCAATGTCGGCCTTAAGGCCTTGATTGACGTATCCACCAACGGAAAGGCCATTACGACTTCCACCATCGGCTATATCATCGCCCCCAGAATCAACGCAAGCGGCCGCTTAGGCTGCGCCGCACGCAGTGTGGAGCTGTTTTTGACCGATGATGAAGAAAAGGCAAGGACGCTTGCGGAATCCTTATGCGAGGAAAATACTCTTCGTCAGCAGACCGAGCAAAAAATGTTTAAAGAGGCGATGGAATATTTAGAGCAGCACCCGGAGGTCAAGGAGGACGATGTGATTGTCATTCCGCACGACCACTGGCACCACGGGATTGTGGGGATTGTATCCTCTAAGATCACCGAAAAGTTCTATAAACCGTCGATTCTTTTTGCCATTGACGGCGATGAGGCAAAAGGCTCCGGACGGAGCGTCAACGGCTTTAATCTGTTCGGCGCGCTGGAAAACTGCTCCGACCTGCTGGAAAAGTTCGGCGGCCATGAACTGGCGGCCGGTCTGACGATTAAGGCAGCCAATATCGAACAATTCCGTCAAAAGATCAACCGCTGTTCCAAGGATCAGCTGACCGAAACAACGATGACGCCCACCATTATGCTGGACGCGGCGATCAAGGTTCCCTATATCACCTTGGATACGGTCAACGACATCAACCGCCTGCAGCCCTTTGGCGTGGATAACCCCACACCGTCTTTTGCGGTGCGCAATATCAAAATCCACAAGATCAGTGTCATGAGCGAGGGAAAGCATCTGCGCATGACGCTCCTGAAAGACGGAAAGTACCTAGACTCTGTCGGTTTCGGCATGGGCGAGTATTATCATTACCTGGAGGAGGGCGACTTTATTGACGTTGCCTTTGCCTTGGATATTAACGATTACAAGGGTTTTCAGAATGTGCAGCTCATTTTAAAGGATATCAAAAAAGCCGGCGAAAACGTTTGCTGACTTTTCCCCTCGTCCGGACGTCAGAACCCGGCCGATCCGTGTGTTTTGGTTTGTCCGTGTATTTTTTGACGGATCACCATGATCTTGTACTTTAAGAAACGTTGGTCTGTTTATACAGTACCGGCGTTTTGTTATTTTGGCGCAATTGCATATTTTAAGGAGGCATTTTCCATGGCACTTATTACTTTAGACACCCTGCTTGCACGCATTCGTCAGTACCACAAGGCGGATGACCTTGACATTGTAGAAAAAGCTTATCGCTACGCCATGAAAAAGCACGAAGGACAGACCCGCAAATCCGGCGAACCGTATTTTACACATCCAGCACAGGTGGCGTATATCCTGGCCGAAATGGAGCTTGACCCCCAGTCCATTTGCGCCGCGCTTTTGCACGACGTGGTCGAGGACACCGACACCACGCACGAGGAACTCGCCGAGGAATTCGGCGAGACGATCACCATGCTGGTTGACGGCGTCACCAAACTGAATAAAATTCCCTATACTTCTAAAGAGGAACAACAGATTGAAAACCTCAGGAAGATGTTTTTTGCCATGGCAAAGGACGTCCGCGTGATTGTCATCAAGCTGGCCGACCGGCTGCACAACATGCGCACCCTGAAATACCAGCCGGAAGAAAAGCAGCGCGAAATCGCCAGAGAAACCCTGGAGGTTTACGCACCGCTGGCACACCGCCTTGGTATGTCAAAAATCAAGTGGGAGCTGGAGGATCTGTCGCTGCGCTACATTGACCCGATCGGCTACTATGAGATTGTGGATAAGATTGCGCAAAAGCGCGAGGAACGGGAGCGCTATATCAAGGATATTATCGAGATTTTGCAAAACAAGCTGGAATCACTGCATATCAAGGCGCACGTAGAGGGCCGCGCCAAGCATTTTTACAGCATCTACCGCAAAATGTTTATGCAAAATAAGAGCATTGATGAGCTTTATGATTTATTTGCCGTCCGCGTCATTGTTGACACCGTTGCGGACTGCTACTCCGTCTTAGGCATGGTACATGAGCTTTATAAGCCGATTCCCGGCCGGTTTAAGGATTATATTGCCATGCCCAAGCCCAACATGTACCAGTCGCTGCACTCCACCCTGATCGGCCCGAACGGGACACCCTTTGAGATTCAAATCCGCACCTGGGAGATGCACCACACCGCCGAAAACGGTATTGCAGCCCACTGGAAATATAAAGAGGGCAAGAGCGGTGCCAGCGACATGGACAGCAAGCTGGAATGGATCAAGCAATTGCTGGAAATCCAAAAAGACATGACCAACGCTGAGGACTTTATGCAGACGCTGAAGATCGACATGTTCAGCGATGAGGTCTTTGTCTTTACGCCCAAGGGCGATGTCATCAGCCTGCCGATCGGCGCGACCCCGATTGACTTTGCCTACGCCATCCACAGCGCCATCGGCAATCGGATGACCGGCGCCAGGGTCAACGGAAAAATCGTAACCTTAGACTACACCTTAAAAAACGGCGATATTGTCGATATCATTACCTCCGGCGCCAGCCACGGCCCGAACCTTGACTGGGTAAAGATCTGCAAAACCTCTCAGGCGCGCAACAAAATCAGCCAGTGGTTTAAAAAAGTCAACCGCGAAGAGAACATGACAAAGGGCAAAGAATTTTTGGAAAAGGTCATGAAACAGCTCTCCATTTCCAATAAGTTTCTGGAGGATAAGCCCTTTATCCAGGGATTGTTACGAAAATACGGATTTCATAACCTGGAGGATATGTATGCCGCCATCGGCTATGGCAGCAATAACGCAACCCGGTTTGTCAGCCGTTTTAAGGCCGAATGCCGCAAGCGCATTCTGGAAGAGGAGACGCTGCCGCCGGAGGAAATGATCCCAATGGTGGTGAAAACCACCACAAAGCCCAACACCAGCGGCGTAATTGTGGAGGGCATTGACAACTGCCTGACCCGATTTTCGCACTGCTGCAACCCGGTTCCCGGCGACAAAATCGTGGGCTATGTCACACGCGGCCGCGGCGTGGCGATTCATCGCGCCGATTGCATCAATATGCTGCACGCGCAGCAGAACGCCGCCGAAATGAGCCGGTTTATCCCGGTACGCTGGGCAAGCGAGACGGACAACACCTTCCATTCTACCCTGTATGTGACGGCAAGCGACCGACCGAACCTGCTGCTGGATCTGGTGACCGCCATTTCGGAGCTGAAAACCAAGCTGGTTAACGTCAACGCGCGCAGCGGCAAAAACAACCTGGCTACGATTGAGCTGACGGTAGACGTTTCGGACACGGCACAGCTGGAACAGACCGCCAAACGGTTAAAACATGTTGACAACGTGCTGTCGGTGGTACGCCGCCGCCAGTAGTCTTAAGCGCGCGGACGCCTGATTGATATACCCTGTATGCTAAGGCATAACCAAACTTTGTCGGCGGAGGCAAAATTCAGACATTCCTTGCGCGGTTTGAAAGGAGAAACCATATGCAGCTATACACCTTAACGCTTGGGCAGCTTGGCACCAACTGCTATATTGCGGCAAACAGCAGCGGCAACTGCCTGGTGATTGACGCGCCGGACGACGCGGACACCATTTTAGAATTTATTAAGGAGAAGAACCTGACCGTCTCTCAGATTGTATTAACGCACGGGCATTTTGACCATATCCTCGCCCTTGCAGCGCTTCACGATGCCACCGGCGCGCCGATTGCCATCCATGAAAATGGTGCGGCTTTCTTAAAAGACGGGATCAACAATCTTTGTCACTACGCCGGCATCCCCTGGACACCGATCAAGCCGCAGCGGCTGCTGCATGACGGCGACACCATCACCTTAGACGATTTATCGTTTCAGGTTCTTTACACACCGGGACACACCGCGGACTGCATCTGCCTGTATACAGATTCCATCCTCTTTAGCGGCGACACCCTCTTTTGCCGCAGTATCGGTCGCACCGACCATCCGACCGGCGACATGCAGCAGGAGATTGCTTCTATTTTACAAAAACTGATGCCGCTGCCGGACAAAACCAAAGTCTATCCCGGACACGGCTCCTCTACCACCATCGGAGAGGAAAGAAGGGAGAATCCGTATCTTCAATGAATGATGAGAAAAAAAGCCCCTGGGGAATCCTGACCGGGATCCGCCCTGCAAAAATTGCCATGAAGTTGCTGACCGAGGGCAAAACAAACGATGAAATCATTGCTTATTTTACCGGCGTCTGCGGCACAACGGCGCAAAAGGCCGCCCTGGTTTTGGAGACGGCAAGGCAGGAGCTTCCGGTCAAGCAGGCGATGTACCCGGACGGAATCAGCCTTTATATCGGGATTCCTTTTTGTCCCACCCGTTGCCTGTACTGTTCATTTGTGACCTGCGGCACCCGTCAGGCAGCCAAGCTGATTCCCGACTACCTTGCCTGCTTAAACAAAGAAATCGCCCATGCCGGCGCACTGACCGCACGCAGCGGCAAGCGGATCGAAACGGTCTACATCGGCGGCGGCACTCCGACCACCCTCAATGCCGAGCAGCTTTCCGTCATGCTATCACAGATCCGCGATTGCTTTGACCTGTCCCACTGCCGCGAATTTACCGTGGAGGCCGGGCGGCCGGACACGGTAACTGCGGACAAGCTCAACGTCTTAAGGCAGCACCGCGTCAGCCGCATCAGCATCAATCCGCAAAGCATGAACGAAAAAACACTGCACATCATTGGGCGTGCGCACACACCGGCGCAGATTCGCGATGCGGTCGCTCTGGCGCGCAGCTGCGGCTTTGACAACATCAACATGGACGTCATTGCCGGTCTGCCGGGCGAAACGCCGGACGATTTTCGCCATACCATGGAAGAGGTGGAGGCGCTCTCTCCGGAAAATACCACCGTACATACCATGAGCGTCAAGCGTTCTTCCCGGCTGCATGAGTATCTGGATCAGTATACGCTTTCCGACGCGGACACGGTGGAAGAAATGGTGGATTTTGCCTATGCCTATTTAAAAACACAGGGAAAGCATCCGTATTATCTGTACCGGCAAAAGCACCAGCTGGGCAACCTGGAAAATGTGGGGTATGCAAAGCAGGGCTGCGACAGTCTTTATAATATTTATATTATGGAGGAGCTGCAAACCATACTGTCTCTGGGCTGCGGCGGCGTTACCAAGACGGTGGATCCCGTCACCGACCGGATTGAACGGATTTTTAACGTCAAAGAACCCAAAGACTATATTGAACGGATTGATGAAATGCTTGCACGCAAGGAACATGTCTTTGCACCGCAGCGATAGCCGAAAGGAAGCAATTTAAGCCCGATTTTAAGAGGCGGATTTCCGCTCAAACGATGCCGAAATTTGATTTTTGGGCAGATTTCGGTTACACCTTTTACCTTTGGCTAACACACAAAGAAAGCCCCGGCAAAAATGCCGGGGCTTTCTTTTATGCAATACAGTATTAAAATAAGATGCGGATCTTCGCCGCTGTCAGCCGCCCAGGTACGCCTTTTTGATGGCGTCACTCTGTGCCAGTTCCCGGCCGGTGCCGGACAGCTTAATCACGCCGGATTCTAAGACATAGGCGCGGTCGGCAACCTCCAGCGCCATTTCGGCGTTTTGTTCAACCAGCAAAATGGTTGTCCCGGAAGCATGCAGCTCCTTAATGATATCAAAAATCTGCTGCACCAGAATCGGCGAAAGTCCCATGGACGGTTCGTCCAGCATCAAAAGCTTTGGCCGGCTCATCAGCGCACGCCCCATCGCAAGCATCTGCTGCTCACCGCCGGACAGTGTGCCGGCGATCTGGTTTTTACGGTGCTTTAACCGGGGAAAGCGCTCAAAGACATCCGCAATGCCCTCTTTTACATAAGACGGGTTGGTATAGGCGCCCATTTCCAGGTTTTCCAGCACGGTCATCTGCAAAAAGACGTGCCGCCCCTCCGGGACATGTGCCAGCCCTTTGGAAACCAGGCGATGCGGCTCGATATGCGAGATATCCTCGTCCATCAGAGTGATACTGCCCGTCTTTGACCGAAGCAGACCGGAGATGGTACGCAGGGTTGTTGATTTACCGGCGCCGTTGGCACCGATCAGTGCAACAATTTCATTTTGATGAACCTCAATGGAAACATCCTTTAAGGTATGAATCTGCCCGTAATATACATTGATATGATCAACCTTCAGCATGGTCTGCCTCCTTCTTTTTACCGAGGTATGCCTCAATCACGGCCGGATTGGACTTAATCTCTGCCGGTGATCCCTTGGCAATTACCTTGCCGTGATCCAATACACAAATTCCCTCACAGATATTCATCACCAGGTTCATGTCATGCTCAATCAGCATAACGGCGATATGGAAGTTATCGCGGATACGGCGGATATTTTCCATCAACTCGGCGGTCTCGGAGGGGTTCATTCCGGCAGCCGGTTCATCCAGCAGAATAATGCCGGGATGCGTTGCCAGCGCACGCGCAATCTCCAAGCGGCGCTGCGCACCGTAGGGCAGGGAACCTGCCTGGCGGTTTGCCATATCAGCCATATGAAAGAACTGCAAAAGCTCCATCGCCTCGTCACGGGACTGCCGCTCCGATTTATGATAGCCAAAAAGGTGCGTGATGGAGGCGGCCAGACTCTGGTGGATGGAATTGTGCAGACCAACCTTGACATTGTCCAGCACCGTCATGTTCGAAAACAGACGAATGTTTTGGAAGGTACGTGCAATGCCCATGCGGCTGACCTGCGAGGCGGTCTTTTTGGCGGTGGATTTTCCGTCCAGAATGATATCGCCGCGGGTCGGCTGATAAACGTTGGTTAAAAGGTTAAACACGGTGGTTTTTCCTGCTCCGTTCGGGCCGATCAGGCCGGCTATCTCCGTGCGGCCGACGGCGAGAGACAGCTCGTCAACGGCGGTCAGACCGCCAAAGTCAATCCCCAAATGGTGCGTCTCTAAGATGGGCGTTTTTCCCAAATCGCGTTCCGGCACAATGGAGTTACTTGGAATCGGTACCATTTTATCCATGTTAAGACACCCCCTCTTCCTGTTTGCCTTGATTTTTACGGTCAAAGAATTTTGCCTTGAGCTGTTCACGCAGCTGCTTGATCCGCTGACTGTTTGTTGCCAGCATCACCAAAATCAAGACAATCGCATAGATCAGCATACGGTAATCGGCAACGCCGCGGAGCAGCTCCGGCAGCATATAAAGAAGCGCTGTCGCTACGATCGAACCGACGATATTCCCCATGCCGCCGAGAACGACAAAGACCAAAATCAAAATGGAGGTATTAAAGTCAAACTTCTTTGCGGCGATGGTCGAGAAGTTCATTGCGTACAGGGCACCTGCCATGCCGGCCAAAACCGCGGAGATAATAAAGGCGGTCAGCTTATAACGGGTGATGCCGATGCCGACAGACTCGGCTGCGATGCGGTTATCGCGGATGGCAGTAACTGCACGGCCGGTTTTACTGTTAATCAGGTTGAGCACAACAAACAGGGTAAACAAGATCAGCAAAATACCGGCGCCAAAGGTTGCCGTTTTTGTGATGCCGACGGCGCCCTGCGGCCCGTTTAAAATCAAGTTTCCGTTTGTCATTCCGAGCGCCTCGGCGCTTGACATGCTGACGTGCAAACCGCTTGCGTCAATGCCGATGTACAGACAGTTAATGATATTTTTAATAATTTCGCCAAAGGCGAGGGTAACGATGGCAAGATAGTCGCCGCGCAGACGAAGTACCGGGATACCGATCAAAAGCCCGGCAATACCGGCACAGATACCGCCAACGATAATGGCAAGCAGCAGCCGAACCGGTGCCGGCACGGCGGTGCTTTGCAGGCAGACTGCGGTAATCACGCCGCTGAAAGCGCCGACGCTCATAAACCCAGCGTGTCCCAGACTCAGCTCACCCAAAAAGCCAACTGTCAGATTCAGTGAAATTGCCATAACAATGTAAGTGCAAATCGGAACCAGCTGACCGCTGATGGAATTGTTAATCATTCCGGCAGACTGCAGCGGAAATAAAATCAAAAAGGCAAGAATGACAATACCGTAGGCCTTGAGGTTGGTGCGTGTAAACTTGTTCATATTTTTGAGAGAATTTTGTATTTTCATCTTCGCACCTCACACCTTTTCCATAATTTTTTTGCCCAGAAGCCCGGTCGGCTTTACCAGCAAGACAACAATCAGAACCGCAAACACAATCGCGTCGGAAAGCGCGGTCGAGATGTAGGATTTGCTGAAAATCTCAATCACGCCGAGCAGAATACCGCCCAGCATTGCCCCCGGTATCGAACCGATACCGCCGAATACGGCGGCGGTAAATGCCTTGATGCCGGGCATTGAACCGGTTGTCGGCACCAAAACGGGGTAAACCGAGCAGAGCAGTACGCCGGCAATGGCGGCCAGAGCACTGCCGATGGCAAAGGTCACCGAGATGGTCACGTTCACATTGATTCCCATCAGCTCCGCTGCGTCTTTATCCTCCGACACGGCGCGCATACCCTTGCCCATCCGGCTCTTTTTGGTGAAGAGGGTTAAAAAGATCATAATCAAGATACATGCGCATACCGTGACGATCGATTCTGCCGTGACAATCAGGGCGCCGTCAAACAGCGAAAGCGAGGAAAGCGGTACGATGGAGCTGAACGTCTTTGGTGCGCTGCCCCAAATCAGCAGCGCGGCGTTTTGCAAAAAGTAGCTGACGCCGATTGCGGTAATCAAGACGGCCAGCGAGGACGCCTTACGCAAAGGCTTATAAGCCAACCCCTCGATCAAAACGCCCAAAACCGTGCAGACAATCATCGCAAACAGGACGGAGACAATGGGCGGAAGGTGAAGATAGGTCGTGGTGCAAAAGGAGATATAGGCACCGACCATAATGACATCACCGTGTGCAAAATTCAGCATCTTCGCAATCCCGTAAACCATGGTATAGCCAAGGGCGATAATCGCATAAACCGCACCCAGACTGATTCCGTTAATTAGGTTAGAAACAAAAGTCATAGCTGACACCTCATCCATAAAATTCATCAAGGCCGGACATCTGCAAAATGTAAAGAAGCATTAGCGCAAAGACCTTATCTTTGCATTTTGCACATGACCGGCCCACAGAAGAAATAAAAGCGAAAAGGAGGGGCCGCAAGAATTGCAGCCACCTCTTTTTCATACTGTCACCATTTACTATTACATGCCGACATATACGCCGTTTTTAATAATCATGCCCTTCGGAGGCTTAGAAACCTCACCGGTCTTGGACCACTGCATCTGGGTACCGGTCAGACCGTCGATCTTAAAGTCGGGAGAGGTAAACTGTTCGATCAGCTTTTCGCAGATATCGGATGCACTCATGTCAGCCGTGATGCCCTGTGCTTTGCAAGCCTCATAAATGGACATAATGCAGTCATAACCGTCTGCTGCAAACTGGTTCGGAACCTCGCCGAACTTTTCTTTATACGTTGTCACAAACTTTTTGGTCAGCTCATCTTCTGCGTCTGCGGTAAACGGCGTCAGAAGCATAACATCCTCTGCCAAAGCGGTATCAAAGTTATCCAGCGTCAAAATACCGTCCATACCGTCTACGCCGAAGAACTTGGGTTCATACTGCATTTTCTTTGCCTGTGCCAGGATCAGAGATGCCGGAGTGTAGTAAATCGGCAGGAAGATCAGATCAGCGCCTGCGGCTTTGATCTCATTGAGCTGAGACGAAAAGTCATTGGCAGAGTCATCGGTAAAGGTTTTTGCGCACACAATCTCAAGACCGAGCTTGCCGGCCTCGGACTGGAACTTCTGATAAATACCGGTCGAGTATGCATCCGAGTTATTATAGATCACGGCAATCTTTGTGCCGAGACTTTGCTCTTTAATATACTCAGCCGAAGCAATACCCTGGTTCGGGTCGGTAAAGCACATCTGGAACATGCTGTCCTTACGTGCGATGGTTACGTTGCCGTCCTTGTCCGGCTGACCGCCGATAACATCGGTCGAGGAAGCCGAAGGCGTCAGCGCAAAGATCTTGTCTGCGTTCAGCTCGGTAGAAACGGCGATACAGGGCTGGGTCGTAACGCTGCCCAGGGAAATCTGCATGCCCCAGTCTTTTAAGTTGTTGTAGGCATTGACAGACTTTTCTGCGTCGTTCTCATCGTCCTCATACTTTAATTCAAACTTGATGTCACCGCCGGCTGCGTTAATCTCATCAACTGCGATCTGCGCACCGTTCTTTGCGGCCTGACCGTAAATTGCGGCGTTACCGGTCAGCGGACCGATACCGCCGATTTTAATGGCGCCGTCTGCGCTTCCTGTGCTTCCGGTGGTGCCTGCCTGGTTGCCGCAGCCGGCGAGGCTGCCGACAGCCAATACGGCTGACAATGCAATGCTAGCTAATTTTACCAATTTCTTCAATTTGAGTTCCCCTTTCTCAAAGTAATAAATTTATTTTGCGTGCAGCAAAATCGTAATAAAACGGAACCAACCCGCAAAACACCGTCCGTCAATGCGGCGCAGGGCGCCGATGACAATCGCATTTTTTACGGGCAGCCGGACTTCCCACGTCCGAATGCAGCCCAAAATGCCGCGGTCAAATTCCTATAATCCCTCGCCCTTTTGTCTCCCTCAAAGGATTATTTAATAATGATTTAGTTTAGCACAATTTTTTCGCTCTGTCAAGCAGTGACCGACAGGAAACCGCAATTTTGGGGAAAATCCATAAAATTCAGACAGGAAAAGGCTTATTTCCTGTTTTCTTCCTTTTGCGCCTTGTTTTGTGTGCTTTGCCCGCTCCCGTTTAAAAAAGGACGCACCCAAGCCGCCAAACGGGGCTTTGGGTGCGTCCTGACGGGACAAATCATTCATTATTCCCGCAAATTGTTCTGTGTGCCGCTGCTGCTTGTTCCGCTGCTGCTGCCGCTGCCGGAGGTGCTGCCTCCGGTTCTGCTTTGCCCGGAGGTACTCTGGCCGCTGCGTGCCGAGGAGCCGGAGGAGGCAGTCTCACCGTCGCCATCCTCATCATCAGACTTCTTTTTCGTGCTGTCCGTCTTGCTCTCCTCCGCGGAGTCCTCCTCCGATTCCGGGGTATAACCGGGGTGTGAGGAGCCGCAGTAAGCCGGAATGTTATCCTTGGAGTAATAGAAGGTATCGGAGGGGCAGGAGGAGGTTGCGCGCAGACCGGTATAGGTGCAGTAGCTGACCGATACCACATCGTCCGGCTTGACAATCTCACGCCGCTCGGTCACGGTTTTTTGTACCTGATCCATCACGCCCTTAAAGACCGGGATACAGGGGTTTGCGGAATTGGTAATCTCCTTCGGCGTATCAAAGCCGTACCAGACGGCCGCCGCATAATTTGGCGTATAGCCGACAAACCAGCGGTCATTGTTCTCCGAGGTGGTACCCGTTTTACCGGCGGTTCTTGTGCCGGAGACCGCCGCGCCGCGGCCGGTGCCGCTTTCGACAACCTCTTCCAGCAGCTTTGTCATGATATACGCAGTAGACGGTTTCATGGCCTGCTGAAAAGAGCGGTCGGACGATACGATGATATTGCCGTCCTTATCCTTGACCTCGGTATAGGTATAGGGCTTGTGATAAACACCGTTATTGGCAAATGCGGCAAATGCGGCGGACATTTCGACCGTGTTGGTGCCGTCGGTCAAACCGCCCAGCGCCAGCTGAGAGAGACCGATGTCGGTGTAGATTTTGCCGTCCACCTCACGGCTTTCAACCAGAGTAGTAAGCCCCAGCTTTTGGGTTAAAAAGTCATAGCTGTTTTGTACGCCCATCTTGTTTAAAATCTCAACCGGGACGGTGTTTAAGGAGGATCGTACGGCAGCGCGCACGTCCACCTTGCCGCGGTAGCGGAAGTCGTAGTTTCGCGGTGTCCAGCCGCCATAAGAGGTCGCCTTATCGTCATAAATCGCCCCTGCGGTAATCAGGCCGCGATCCAGCGCCGGGGCGTAAACGCCGATCGGCTTGATGGTAGAACCCGGCTGCCGCAGACTGGTTGCGCGGTTTAAGGTCAGACTGCCCGGCTTTTCGCCGATGCCGCCGACAATGCCGACCACCTGTCCGGTCTGCACGTCACAGATCGACATGGCCGACTGGGCGCCGCCGGACGGGAAGTTTTTGGTGTTTTCAAAATAGGTCTCTAAAATCTTTTGGATGCGGGGATGGTAGGTGCTGTAAATCTTGACGCCGCCGGAGTAGAGAATTTTGTTCGCCAGCGTGTCGGAGTATCCCTGCTTTTTCAAATCGTTTAACACATCGCGCATGACCTGATCGACAAAGTAAGAGGTGGTACCGGCTGCGGCCTTTTTCTCCTCTTCCTTTTTGCCGGGATCCGCAAAGTGCAGCGTCTCCGCCACGGCGGCGTCATGCTCTTCTTGGCTGATATAGCCAAGCTCTAACATCTTGGACAGCACAAGCTCCTGCCGTTCTTTATTCTTTTCCGGATTGACAAAGGGGTCGTACATGGACGGATATTGCGTGATACCGGCAATGGAGGCGCACTCTGCCAGCGAGAGCGCGGCGGCGTCCTTGTCAAAATACTGCCGCGCGGCCGTCTGCACGCCGCTGCAGCCCTGGGAGAGGTAGATGCAGTTTAAGTACAGTTCCAGAATCTGATCCTTATCCATCTCCTTTTCCAGCGCCACCGCGCGGGAAATTTCGCGGATTTTCCGCGCCGGGGTCTGGTCGTCCTCACCGGTAATGTTTTTAATCAGCTGCTGGGTGATGGTACTTCCGCCAAGGGATGCAGCGCCGCTGCGGCGGGTTACCTTATCAAAGACCCAGGTCATGGTCGCCTTGGCGGTTCGCTTTAAATCAAAGCCGCGGTGCTCATAAAAACGCTCATCCTCAATGGAGACAAACGCATACCGAAGATTCTCCGGCGTGTCTTTTAAATCAACCCAGACGCGGTTTTCCTTCTGGTTCAGCGACTGCAGCTCTTTTTCCTCGCCGCTGTCGGGATCAATATAGACGATACTGGAGTTCTGGCGAAGGGTCAGACTCTCTAAATCGAGGTCATCCACATTGCCCCAATATCCAAAGACTGCACCGCAAAGCAGTACGCCGAAAAGAAGCAGACCAATCAGCAGCGTAATGCTGAAAATCAGTAAAAACCGTTTTACGTAGTGTTTCATTTCGATTCTCCTTTGATAGTTACGAACGTTTTTGCAGCAGTTTATCATCGCTTTTTCGCAGAGTGTCGGCGACACTCCCTATCAGTATACCACAAAGATGCGTATAAAAAGCGTTTTCTTCGTTAATAATAGATTAAAATCGTGTTACAAATTGCTAAAATATACAATATATAGGGGGAATGATCATGGCACGGCGCTTTTTTAAAAGTATTACCCTGGGGATTATCGTTTTTGCGGCGGCGGTTTTAGTGGGGTATTTATCCTATGTGGTTACCTATCGGTATCAAATGCAGCGTGTCAGCGAGGCAGTGCTGCCGCACACGGCAGATACGGCCGAGGCCGCGCCGGCAAGCGGAAATCAGCGCGTTACGGTGGACTATTATCTGGCGCGTCTGGAAAACCGCGACATTGCCGTCTACATGGTATCGGACGGACAGGAAACCTTTTTATATCGGCTGGGCGTCTATACGGCCAATCTTCCGGCGGAGGATCTGCTCCGGCTGAAAGAGGGCGTGGTGCTGCGCACCAGGCAGGACTTAGCGTCGTTTGAAGAGGACTACACAAGCTAGCCTGATAGTAGCCCTCTCCTTTATTTTGGCGGAAGCTGACGGCTTCGCACCGGGACGGGATCCATATGAATCACAATATCAACGCCCAGCGCCGCCAGAATTTCCTTTTCGATACAGTCGATGATATCGTGACAGGCAATCAGGGTCAGGTCGTCCGGCACCTCTGCGTGCGCGGAGGCAATGATACGGCCTGGGCCGTAGTCATGCACCATCAGATCATGCATACCGAGGACGCTGGGGTTTCCCAAAATCATGGATTCGATCTGTTTTTGCAGATCCTCGGCCGGCTTTTGGCCGAGCAGCCGGTCGATGGTGTCCTTTGCCACGCTGTATCCGGTATAGAGCACCAGGCAGGAAACCGCCAGACCGACAATGCCGTCAAGCGGAAAAGGACAAATCGGCGCAAGCAGCGCACAGAGCAAAACGGCGCCGGTGGCGACCACATCGTTTAAACTGTCCTTTGCGGCGGCGAATAAGAGCTTTGAATCAATGGCGCGCCCCAAATAGCGGTTATAAAAAAACATCCAAAGCTTTAGCAGGATAGAGAGCGCCAGAAAAAGCATCGGCAAAAATCCGAGCGCCACCGGCGACGGATGCAAAATCTGCCCGATGCCGCGCAAAAACAGCTGCAAGCCGACATAGATAATCAAAAAGGCAACAATCAGTGCGGCGATATACTCTCCGCGGCCGTGGCCGTAAGGATGCCCCTCATCGGCGCTGCGGCCGCTCAGCTTTGCGCCGAGCAGAGAGACCACCGAGGCGGCCATGTCCGAAAGGTTGTTAAAGGCATCCGAAGTCACGGCGATACTGTGCAGCAGCGCACCGGCGATAAGCTTAATCAAAAAGAGCAGCGCGTTACATATAATACCGAGCACACCGGCTAAGACGCCGTAACGTTTGCGCACCGCCGGGTCCTTAACCTGTGTATAATCAGGGACAGTCTTTTGAAGAATCCATCGAATCACGAAAAAACGCCTCCCCCAAAAAGAAATTTGCTGCGTCAGAAGTTGATCATGCGGCAGCGGTAGCGCACATTTAAGACCAGTCCCATCGCCAGCATGGTGGTAATCATCGAAGAGCCGCCGTAGCTGTAAAAGGGCAGGGTGATGCCCGTAACGGGAAAGAGGCCGAGACACATGCCGATGTTTTCAAACACCTGAAAGATCAGCATTGCCGCAACGCCGACACAGATGTGGTTGCCGAGCGGATTGCGGGCGTTTTGACCGATGGAGATACACCGAAAAATCAAAAGGGTCAAAAGCAGAATCACCAGAATACCGCCCAGCATACCCAGTTCTTCGCAGACGGCGGCATAGATAAAGTCGGTATGCCGCTCCGGCAGCAGGTTGTTGACCTGACTGGAGCCTTTATAAAGACCGGTGCCGAAAAACCGGCCGGAACCGACGGCAATTTTCGACTGAATGACGTGATAGCCGCTGCCGCTGGGATCCCGTTCCGGCCAAAAGGCGCTGATAATACGGTTTTTTTGGTAATCCTGGAGAACAAAGAACCAGGCGAGCGGACAGATGGCAGCCAGTGCGCCGATGCCGCCGAAAACGTACTTTAAACTAAGGTTTGCGGTAAAGAGCATAACCAGCGCGATGCCGATAAAGACCGCAGCCGTACCAAAGTCCGGCTGCAAAAGAATCAGCACGCAGAAAATGCCGAGATGCAAAAGCAGGGACAGAAAAACCTTGGGGCGGTTTAAGTCGTCCTCATGATCCGAAAGTTGCTTGGAAAAGGTGATGATAAAGAAGATTTTGACCAGCTCGGACGGCTGAAGATTGATCGGCCCAAAGGCAAACCAGCTTCTGGCGCCGCCGCGCACCGAACCGATACCCGGAATCAAAACAAGCACCAAAAGCAGGACGCCGGCAACATACAGATAGCGTGAAATCCGGCCGAGATATTCATAATCCAAAATCATCAGTGCGACCACGCCGCAAATTCCCAGCAAAAAGGCCGCAGCCTGAACCAGGACATAGTGCGCGCCGCCTGCGCTGGAGATCATGACCATGCCAAACAGTGCGTTGAGCAAAATCAGGATCACAAAGGGTAAATCTAAGTTGCGCCAAAGGGTGCGCAGCCGATAGGATGATTGAAACATAATCGTATTCTCCCGTTTTCTTTCGGCGATGCAAAATCGCACACCGCGAAATTACTTTTTGATACTGAGCGCCACTCCGTCTCCGATCGGCAGCACGGAGGTCATAAGCTCTTCGGATGAAGAAAGCATGGAAAGGTATGCGCGCAGCCGTTTGACAATGGTAATCTTGCGCCGCTGTACCAGTTCGTCGGTGGCGGTCATGCCTTTATACAACACGTTGTCCGAGACCAAAAGCCCTCCCGGTTTTAGCATACGCAGAGCGTGAGAAAAAAATTCCTGATACTGCGCCTTGGCGGCGTCCATAAAAATCATGTCATAGCTGCCCTGCATGGTCGGAAGAACCTCTTTGGCATCGCCCAGATGCAGGGTAATCACGCCGTCAAGACCGGCTTTTTCAAAATTTTGCCGCGCAACCCTTGCCGCGTCGGCGGAAATCTCGATGGTGTCAATCCATCCGGCGCCGGCCTTTGCCATGCCGATGGCAGAATAGCCGATGGCGCAGCCGATCTCCAAGATACGCTCCGCGCGGCTGAGCGAGACCAAAAGCTCCAAAAGCCGCATGGTTTCCGGCTGTGAAATCGGAACGCTGTGCGCCGCGGCGTATGCTTCCATTTCGCCCATGATGCCGCTGCGCTTTGGCAAAAGATCACGCAGATAGCGGATAATATATTCATAATTGATACTGTCGTCGATCATCGGTTGTCTCCTTTCGCCGAAAAACACCGCGTATCTGATTTGCGGTCAGTTTCCCTGCGTCTGCTGAATTTTTTGGTTATGTTCCTCAAAGGTCTTGGAGAACAGATTGCCGCTGCCGTCTGCCTTTGCCACAAAGTACAGATAATCTGTTGCGGCAGGGTTTAGCGCCGCCTGGATCGAGGAAAGTCCCGGCGATGCAATCGGCCCGACGGGCAGTCCCGGATTGCGGTAGGTGTTATACGGCGAATCGATCGCGGTATCGGCATTGGATAAAATCGTTTTCCGTTCCTTCAAAATATACTGCACCGTAGCGCAGGATTCCAATTTCATCCCCTGTGCCAGGCGGTTGACAAAGACCGAGGCAACCAGCGGACGCTCTTCGTCATTGGCGGCCTCCCGTTCGATGATCGAAGAAAGCGTGATAATCTGATCGAGAGAGCGGTCGGTCTGTGCGGCCTCATAGACGGGCAGCACGCGGTCGGCAAAGTTTTTGAGCATACGGTCTAAAATCTGATGTTCGCTCTCTTCATAGGAAAACTGGTAGGTGTCCGGGTAGAGATAACCCTCCAGCCGGTTTTCGCGCTGCGGAATCTCCCGGACAAAGGCATAGTCAAAGGCACCGTTTGCGATCTCGTTTTCCCATACGCTGCGATCGCCCAGTCCCTTCTCTACCAGAAGATCGACAATCTGGCGCAGCTCATATCCCTCCGGGACGGTAACGCGGACAACTTCCTCCACGTCCGGTGTGCTGCAAAGACGATCCAGCAAAGTAGTGTAGTCCATCGAAGGATTCAGCGTATGCCGCCCCTTTTGATAAACGGGTGCGCCGTGCATACGGACGTAGAGCTTAAAAATCCATGGATGGCGAATCAGGCCGCGGTTTTTCAGGATTACGGCGACACGGTTGGTACCGGCGCCCTCCGGGACGGTAATGACGTAGTTTTTATCCGGCGCGCCCGACCCGCGGATGTCGCGGATGGCAACCACGGAGAATGTGCCGGCAAGAAGCAGCACAAGTGCCAAAAAGAGCAGCGCGATTCTGCTGCCGTGTTTTTTCTTTCGTGTTTTCATGGTTGTTCCCTCATTTATTATTGTAAAATCAAAACCCCGATCGTGCATAAGATACACAGCACAATCGGTAAATTTATTACACTCTGACCCAAAAGGTCGGCCGTCCGCATCTTGCGTACGGCTGCCGGACGGGTAGTCATTTTGGTAAAAAAGACGGCGGATAACACCAATGCCAAAATCCCGAAAAGGAACAGGAGCAAAGTGACAGCCGGGTCGTCCATCAGGGCGCTGTTAAAATAGGAAAGCAGCAGCGCCGTGACATTATTCATCAAATGAAACGCCATACACGCATACAAGGATCCGCTGCGGCGCAGGATATACAGACAGGAAACGCCCAAAAACAAATATCCCAAAAAACCGGTCACGCTGCCGTGCAGAAACGCAAAGATCACCGTGGTAAAAATCGCGGCGGCCTTGGTGTTAAATTCCTTCATGACGCCATAGACAATGCCGCGGAACAGGTATTCCTCACAGACGGCCGGAATCAGAGCGACCACAAAAAGGGAGGCGATCAGCTCGATAGGCGTAGACAAGGTCACGGCGTCCTGGGCGGACAGAAACAGGTTCATCGGCAGGTTGCAAAGAATCATGACAAACTGGCAGCCGATGCCGCCGAGCAGAATCGGAAGCCAAAGTACCTTGCGGCAGCCGCCAAGACCCAGGCGGCATCTTGCTTCCTTGCGGCCGAGCAATCGGTTGCTGCGCGTATAAATGCTGAGCGGCAGCAGATATGCAAACAGCTCAATCAACAGAATCTGCAGATAAGGAGGCGGCGGTGCGGCAAAAAAACTGGAAAGCAGCGACATAAAGGCGGTGATGGCCGTTGCCGCGGCAGCGATAAAGAACAGCATCCAGCGAACGCTGCGCAGCCGGCGTTTGCCCTCACGGTAGGATTGCCGCATATCCGGTGTTGTCTCTTGGTTCATAACAATATCCTTCTTTTCTTTTTATGTCCGATCGGTAAAAATCAGTGCGTTTTCGCATACAATGGCGCCGATGCGCATATCGTGGGAATCGTGCGGCAGCTTTTCCGTCACACAGTCGGAAAACGCAAGCGCCGCACTTTTTCCGCGGTAGCCGCACAGATAGCGGTCGTAGTAGCCGCCGCCGTAGCCGAGGCGGTAGCCCCGGCGATCAAAGGCCAGACCGGGAAGCAAAATCAAATCAATGCTGTTTTTTAAAAGAATCGGCAGCCGGCCGCTTGCGATGCCGCGGGGATCCGGCTCTAAGATGCCGTAGTTGCCGGGCTTTAAATCCGCAAAATCCGTAATGCCGACCGCGTCCATCGTATGATTTTTGGAATCTGTCCGCGGTACCGCGGTGCAAATGCCGCGTTCATTGAGCTGCCGCAGCAGGGCATGGGTATCCGGCTCGCTGCGAAAGGAAAGGTAGAGCAGTACGGTTTTGCAATCGCACAGTAAATCAGACGCGAGCAGCCGCTCTGTAATCGCGGCGCTCTTTTCCGCGCGGCAGGTTACCGCGTCACGGATTTTGGCATAGCGGCGGCGCAGCGTTTTCTTATCTTCCATCGCACAAAGCAGACGGCGTTTGCATCTGCGCCAAAACGGCAGCCCCGGTGCCTGCGCCCTTGATGTAATCGGCCAGCGCCGCACCGAAAGCCAGCGCCGCACCGGCGCCCTTGGCGGTAATGATGTTGCCGTCACATGCGACAAAGCCGTCCAAAACCTCCGCGCCGCGCAGTGCGTCCTCAAAGCCGGGAAAGCATACGGCGCACCGGCCTTTCAGCAAGCCAAGCTCGCCAAAAACAGACGGTGCGGCACAGATGGCCGCCAGCAGTTTTCCCTCTTCCGCGCAGGACAAAATCCATTGCCTGAGGGGTTCGCTTTCCTTTAAATTGGTTGTGCCGGGCATACCACCGGGCAGAATGATGCCGTCTATCTCTGCCGGTGCCACTTCCTCCGGCAGGAGGTCGGCCGTAACCGTCAGGTGATGGGCACCGGTCACCAAACGGCCGGTAATTCCGACAGTCTGAACCGGAATATCCGCACGCCGCAGAATATCGAGCGGCGCGATCATCTCGGTCTCCTCAAATCCGTCAGCAAGCATCAGATAATACATGTTTGTCGCCTACCCTTCTTTTTTTACGGTCAGCATAAACTTCGGCAGCGCCGCAAAACGGTTTAAACGGCTGGGCTGCTTGATAAAGCGGTACAGCCATTCCAAGTTGCATTTGATAAAAAGCTCCGGCGCACGCTTTACGGTGCCGGCAAAAACGTCCAGTGCGCCGCCGACCCCCATGCAGAGGTTGACGCAAAGCGCATCTTTATGTGCGGCGATCCACTTTTCCTGCTTGGGTGCGCCCAGGCAAACCAGGAGCAGCTTTGCCCCCGATTGGTTGATGGCATCGATAATGCCGTCCTCATCCTCCGGCTTAAAGTAGCCGTCATGGGTGCCGCAGACCTGTAATCCGGGATACTTTTGCTCCAGATTCTTCTTTGCAGTTTCTGCCACACCCGGCTTTGCGCCGAACAAAAAGACGCCCTCACCCGTTTTGGCGATGCTCTCTAAAAGGCCGCAGGTCAGGTCAAAGCCGGGAACGCGCTCCGGCACCGGGTTGTGCAGCATTCGGGATGCGTAGACAACGCCGATTCCGTCCGGCGTGCAAAGATCGGCATCATTTAAAATCTTGCAAAAAGAGGGATCCTCATAGGCGGCCATCACAATCTCCGGGTTTGGGGTATAAATGACCGAGACCCCCTCGGTGCGGACAAAACGCTCCGCTTTTTTTAAGGCGTATTCCGCCGTGATTTTATCAATCTGAACCCCTAAAATGGTTACTGTATCTCGCATACCAAATTCTCCTCTTTTTCCGCAAAGTATTGACGAGTATTTTTACAAATTTGCCTGCCAAAACCATATTGCGGCAGGCTTTTGTGCGGCTAAAATCCGTTTTTAATCGTACTATCACAAAATATCACAAAAAGCGCATTCTGTCAAGCCGTTTCGGCACTGCCGCCGCATGGCAAAAAGAACGTGCCGCATCCAATTTACCGCGTGCACGGCGCGGAAAAACAAAAAAATGCGAAAAAAGTCTTGCAATTTTTTTGATGCTGTGGTATACTATCTCTCGCTTGATAAAAAATGAATACGCCGCTGTGGTGAAATTGGCAGACGCAACGGACTCAAAATCCACAACGCCGTTTCATACCACCTTGGCGTAAACCCTTGATTTTACAAGGCTTTTTGAAAACTGAATATGGTTCTTGTTTTTAATGTCCCTCCACGATGTCCCTCCAATTTCTCGGGCAGGACATCGGGAGATGACTTAAAATATGAGATGCCGGTGTGTTGGAATTGGCAGACGAGGCGGACTCAAAATCCGTTGGGCTAATAACCCGTGCGGGTTCGACCCCCGCCACCGGCACCACACCGAATGGCTCGCAAACCCTTGATACGACTGGGTTTGCGGGCTTTTCTTTATGCTTTGAGCTCTTATGTACTGTCCCTTCCATATCATCAGATTTGCCGTTTGCAGGCTGGTTTCAGGAGGGACATTGGAAGAACATAAGGCATCATGCGGAGGGGTACACACCCATGATCGCATTGGCGGATGCCACTTTCGAGGTGAAATTCAAGTGCGTATAGATGTTGGAAGTCGTCGCAATATCGCTGTGTCCCAACCACTCCTGAATTTCTTTCAGGCTTACACCGTTTGCGTACAACAGGCTTGCACAGCTATGCCGCAGATCGTGAAAACGAATCTTCCGCATACCGTTCTTTTGCAGAATTAGCGGAAAATGCTGTGTGAGATATCCG
>JABLTO010039961.1_pt1 | contig 42059 bp, 31 predicted proteins | sample 7160091 | NCBI WGS metagenome assembly JABLTO01 (sample SAMN14651225, study PRJNA627086) | human gut metagenome | isolation source: feces | host: Homo sapiens
GCATTTAATAACTGTAAAAACCTGAGTGAAGTGACACTGCCGAAAGGCTGGACAACAGTATATGTGAGAAGCGCCTATGGATATGAAAGCCCATTCCAGGGCTGCACCAAACTGACAGAAGTCACACTGCCGGAGGGAATGACAGCGGTTCCGGATTATGCGTTTAAGGATTGTACATCTCTTAAGCAGATAAATTTCCCGGAAGGCATGACCCGGATACGCTATAGTTCTTTTGAAAACTGTTCCGGTCTCAATCGGCTTGATCTGCCGGATACAGTAACATACATTGAAAGCAGAGCTTTTTATGGCTGCAAAGGTTTCCGGATGCTCAACTTTAATGAAAAACTTGAGTCCATAGGATCTTATGCTTTTTCCGGATGTGACGGATTGGTGAGTCTGGTTCTGAACGAAGGACTGACAAACCTCTCTGACTATGCATTTGCTGATTGTGCAAATCTGACGGCTGCCAGAGTGCCGAAAGCGGTTACTTCATTCGGAAAAGACAGCTTTAAGAACTGTTCCAAACTGACGATTTATTGTTATTCAGGATCAGCGGCACATAAAGCACTGGAAAATACATCATACAAGTATAAACTGTTGGATGAACATGAGCATGTGTATGAAACTACCATTGAGACAGAACCAACCTGTACCAGAGGTGGGTCACAGATAAAGACATGTACGGTTTGTGGATACAACTACATTGAATTAATCAATGCGCTTGGACATGATTATGTATCTGCTAAGACAGAACCAACCTGTACAGAAAAGGGTTATACAACTTACACATGTCGGAGATGTAATGATACCTATCAGGATGATTACATGGATGCTTTGGGTCATACATATGGAGACTGGATTGTAGAAACAGAACCTACCTGTACACAGCCGGGTTCCAAATACAGGATTTGCAGTGTATGTAATTATAAAGAGACTGCAGCTATAGCGGCAGCTGATCATAAGTATGTATCAGAGGTAGTGGAGCCGACCTGCACAAGCCAGGGATATACGATTCATACATGTTCTGTTTGCCAGAATACCTACACAGATACTTATGTAAATGCGAAGGAACATACATATGGAGACTGGATTGTTGATGTCGCAGCAACGGTGCTTGCAGAGGGAAGTCAGCACAGGACCTGTTCTGCATGCGGAAATACAGAGACGCAGAGTATTGAACGTGTAAAAATCGATATCAGTAGCAATGACAGTTACGGTCTTGCGAACTTTACGGTCGTTAATGCACAGACGCTCAGCCCGATCAGTGGAGCGCAGATTTTTGTTTCCACCGAAAAGGATGGAGAAAATACATTTACTACAGATGCAGAAGGTAAGGTAAGTATAATACTTCCGGTAGGAAAGCAGGCGGTGTCAGTATATGCATCCGGCTGTCTGACGAGAAATCTGAAAGTAAATATCGCGTCAGGTGAAAACGATATAAAACCAATCGGATTGAGTGATAAGCCTGCTTATAACGCCGAGATCAAGTCAGAACTGATGACGATCGAGGAGATTGAAGCGGCAGGCATTGATACAACTGCGCCAGGTAACGGACATGTATATAAGTACGAACTGACACTGGAATTTGAACCGGAAGTAGATGCATCAAGTATCATCTCTTATTTCAATGAAAATGGAGATTTCCTTGGCGGTTATTCACCGGATGGTGTAGCAAGTCCTGGAGATTTTGGCACGGGCAGTGGCTCAGGATATTATTTACAGTATCAGGTTACGACAGAGGGCGGAGTGAAGACAGCTACGTCGGGAATTCAGGTCAAAGTCAAAGATGAGATTATTACAGTTTATCCGGTAAGTGAGTATTTCTATATTATTGTCAGAGGCGAGGTCAGATGGCTCAAAGAGATGTTTGACGTAGAAATGCTGGTAATCAATAATTCTAATACGGATACGCTGGAAGATCTTACCGCTACGCTGGAACTGCCGGAGGGATTGTCACTGGCAGACATGAAAGGTGAACAGCAGAGTCTGAGCCAGAAAATTGATAAGATTGACGAAGGAAAAAGCGAATCTGTTCACTGGTATGTGCGGGGAGATACTGCAGGAAGCTACAATATACAGGCAAGACTTCAGGGAATGGTGATGCCATTTGAGGAAGAGATTGATGATATATTTGTCGCAAAAAATCAGCTCCAGGTCTGGGCTGGAAATGCGTTGAACCTACATTTTGAGTTCCCTAATGCAGCATACTACGGTGTGGACTATCCAATCACGATCACGCTTACGAATGTATCCGATATTACGTTGTATAATGTCAGCCATATGGTACAGATTGAGCAGGGAATGATTATATATTACGCCGATGGATCGAAAAAGGAGAAGATCGAACTTTCAGACTGGAAAGTAGTAGGTGTAAAAGAATTTCACCCCGGTGATCAGATCATTATTCAGGCTTCCGTGAATATATTCTTCCAGTCGGAACGAATACAGATGGAACTTGAAAAACTGATTGGCATTGTCGATGGAATAGAACAGCTGGTAAATGCATATAAGGCGATTCAAACTGCAATCGATGCAACAAATGCACTGTTTAATTGTGTAGATGGATGCTCCAAATCACTGGACAATTTCAATTTCTCAGCTGGCGGTGATAAGGATAAACTTGAGTTATTTAAACAATTATACGGTAAGATTAGCGGTTTGGCATCTTCTTATTCCACCAGTGGAAATAAGACACTGGATGCGGCGGCGGCTCTTGCCAACTCGGGTCTCAATGTTTCGCTGAACGCCATAACAAACGATCCGGATAAATGGCTGAAAGAGCATTCTGTCAGTGATATAAAAGCGTTACTTAACAAAATCAGTGGTTTGGAAAATGCGATTACAAGTGGTTCGGGAACATCAAGTAAATTTGATATTTACGATTCTATCAGAACTGCGATTTCCGCAATTCCGATCAGATTTGCACTGAAAAGGGTCTTCATGAAAGAAGATGAAGATAATACAACGAGTATTCCGTGGTCATATACTGTTACAGATGTATCGGCACAGTATTTCGGAGTATCAAGTGTCAGCAAGTATCTGTCATCTCTGACACAGGCCGCTATGGGAGAAATATATGAAGAATCTGTACCATGGTATATGCAGTTAATACCGGGATTAGATGATCCGCTTCATCGGGAGGAAGCAATCAAATATATTCAGGCGACAGAGAATGAGATTTCCAAGGTTAAGGCGAAAGATGCAACAGGAAAGGTTACATTTAAGGCATGGATAGAACGAAATTCTGCTTCTGATCATGCATTGCAGAAAGTGACTCCATTCAGTGATGCGGGTGATGTGCTTCTTACCTGTGATAATGAAAATGCGACATATGAGAATGGTGTTCTGGAATTTACCGGTGATGGAACGATTTCCATTCTGCCGAAGAATCAAACCGGTGGTATCCTCCATATTGAAGACAGTGTGGGAAACAGCTATATCTATGTCATTGGCATAGTGAAGGAGCATACATGTAAACCGGGTGAGCAGCAGGTTATCATTCCTGCTACAGAAGAGTATGATGGTTTTGCTGTAAAACAGTGTGAAACATGTGGTGACATTTTAGAAATCATCCCTCTCTATTATGAACAGCGTTGTAAAGAACATACTTTTACTGAATGGGAAACCGAATCAGAAGCAACCTGCGTAGAAGCGGGAATCCAGAAGAGAAGCTGTACAACCTGTGGAGCAGTGGAATATCAGTTTACAGAGACCGGTGCTCATACTTTCGGTGAATGGGAAGTGACAAAAGAAGCCACTTGTACAGAAGCCGGAGAAAAGGTACGCAGATGTTCGAGATGTGATTGCAGCGAGAGCGAAGAGATCGAAGCAACCGGTCACGATTATGAAGGAGTAGTGACAGAACCGACGTGTACCGAAGCTGGCTACACAACGTATACATGTAAAAACTGTGGAGACAGCTATGTGACAGATGAAGTAGAAGCCCTTGGCCATGATCTTGGTGAGTGGGAAGTGACAAAAGAAGCCACTTGTACAGAAGCCGGAGAAAAGGTACGCAGGTGCTCAAGATGTGACTACAGCGAGAGCGAAGAGATCGAAGCAACCGGTCATAATTATGTTGATGGAATCTGTACGAAGTGTGGTCAGGATGATCCGGATTGGGCAGATGATGATTCTTACACCCTGAGATATATCACGGTAAATGGTCGTACAGCATGGTACTATGCAAATGAAAAAGGCCAGGTTGATACTACTTACACTGGCATTACAACAAATGGCTATGGCTGGTGGTATGTAAGAAATGGTGAGGTTGATTTCAGTTACACCGGTCTTGCACAGCATGAAGGTGTCTGGTGGAGAATCGTGAATGGTCAGGTCGATTTTAACTGTACCAGTGTGGTAAACAGTGAATATGGCTGGTGGTATGTGAGAAATGGCCAGGTTGATTTCACTTATACCGGAATTGCACCAAATGAAAATGGCTGGTGGAGAATTGTGAATGGTCAGGTCGATTTTAACTGTACCAGTGTGGTAAACAGCGAATATGGTTGGTGGTATGTGAGAAACGGTCAGATTGATTTTACTTACACCGGAATCGCATCCAATGAAAACGGCTGGTGGAGAATTGTGAATGGCCAGGTAGATTTTAACTGTACCAGTGTAGTAAAAAATGAGTATGGCTGGTGGTATGTGAAAAATGGTCAGATCGATTTTTCCTACACCGGACTTGCTTCAAATGAATATGGATGGTGGTATATCAAGAGCGGTATGCTTGATTTCTCCTATAACGGATATGTGAACTGGTATGGAGCGGCTTACCGGGTACAAAATGGCCAGGTGGTTTTCTGATTTAAGTAACTGTTAATCTATACAACTGGAATCGGATGAACCAATGGTGCAGATCAGCATCTGATGTTTAAAAATGAAAAATCGTTACATTTCATGAAAGATTGGAGTGTAGCGATTTTTCTTTGTATAAAAATGTGTACACAAATGGTGACACGCATTGTACTTGAAAAGAGATTTTTTTATAATCGTTATAAGATGTTAAAAATTGTCAATATCAGACACTTTTGGCGAAAAATATAATTCTTTTACATGACATAAGGAGGAGAAACAGTATGAAAAATCGATTGCTGGCACTTTTACTGGTAACCGGCATGGTTCTGGGACAGGCGGTGCCTGTATATGCGGTCAATGGAGTGCAACAGACAGGAACTGTGCAGAAAGAAGAATTGACAAAGTTATTGAATGAGGGGACTTCGAATACAGAGACACGCTATATGTATCTGGAGGATTATCCAATTGTGTGGTTTGCATTGCATGATGTTCATTATTGGGCGGATGATGTGCAGATTACAATCGATGATGAAAGCGTTTGTAAATTTCAACGTATATCCAGAACATCTGATCATTATGAAGCCAGATTTCAGGCGTTGAAAGTTGGAAAGACGACGGCTACAGTGTCCTGGAAAGAAGATGGAACGGCATATCAGAAAAAAATGGAACTGGTTGTAAAAGATAAAATGCCTTCTGATGGTGTTAAAATTACAGATTTATCAATATCAGAATGGTTAATGCAATACAAATCAGAAAAAGGATGGAATTACATTCTTGGTGATGATGGATATATATCAGCAGATGAGTTGAAGACTGTTACCGGAATGTCAGCAAATGATATTCAGCAGCTCAGTGACCTGAAGTATGTAGATAATGTAGAATATCTGTATATTGGTGGAACATTCACTGATTTAAATGAAATAGGAGGATTGACAAATCTGGAGAGTCTGACTCTGTTGTCCAACGAAAATCTGACAGACATATCTGCATTGGGACAGATGTCGGCATTGAAAAAACTGAATTTTATTGGATGCAGCAGCGTGACAGATATATCTTCTATTTATAATCTGGCAGTACAGCTTAAGTATGTAGACTTGCGTGGTACACAGATACCGGCTTCACAGCGCATTGAATTTTTAAAACACAAATTGCAGAATGCATTGACACTTGGTGAAGCAATTAATCTGGAAAGATATGGTTTCGAAAATGTTTCTTTAGAGAATGGAAATGATGTTGTACAGATAATGGACATAGATGATGATAAAAACCTGGTGGCTCAGAAGGTGGGCACAGCTGATATAACCCTCAATCTGGATGGAACGGTTTTTAATGTTTCGATTAGTGTTTGTGGAACCTCAGATACGGATTTACAGCTTGGTGAAAAAGTGGATACTTCTGTAAAAGCGGTAGTAGATGAAACACAGAAAGATAAAAATCTGATATTGACCAGTACCGGTGATTTATTACAGACATCTCCGGAGGTGAAAAAAGAAAAATCTGACGTGAAAAAATATGTGGGTGGCTGGGTATATTCAGGAAATGACCGTTTTACCAAAAGCTTTACATTATCAATGGATGATGTATTGTCCAGTGATGGAACAAATCTGGCATATGATGTGAAAGAATTCAGTGGTCATTATGCGTTAACAGATCAGGATGTATTGATAGATACTTATAACACCGGTGAAAAAGTTATGGATAATGTAAAATCCTGGATCGAAGATGATGGATATAAAACATATGTACTGAAAAAAGATGGTACATTATGGAGCCGGACAGAAGTTGAAAAAGGTATAAAAACAAATGTGTTCCAGAAGATAGCAGATTCTGTAAAAAAAATTAATTCCTATAGCTATTTAAAGGAAGATAACAGCAAATATTATTACGATGGTACAGAAACTGATATCTGGGATGCAGACAGTGATGAATTTTACTATGATGCAGACGGCAACTGTATTGTGGGTACAAATAGTGACTGTAATTTGGGTAAAGCAGATGTGAAAGCTGTATATAATAATCCGTATTCCTCGGATGAAGGATATTATATTACCAACAGCGGTGACCTGTATTTGTGGGAACGCAGTAATTATTACAGCAAACCGACAGTGAGAAAGATTGGATCCGGTGCACAGGAGTTTATCACTGACTGGAGACAGAATGACGAGGTTGGATCTGTACTGGTACTTATGGCAGATGGAAAATACTATACTTATAATGAGGATTCCAAAAAATTAGAATCTGCAACCTGGATGGGTGATCTGAATCTGGAAACATTTGAAAGAACAATTTTTGTTAATGGTGTTCCGGTTCTGGATCATGTAATGTATGTAGAAAACCCGGATAGGTTTGGTTACAATACGGGAAGTAAAGGAACGATAGTGCGTACTGATGGCACAATCTGGGAACTGCGTAATGGAATTCCTGTAAAAACTGGTTCTTTAAATGGAGATAATTTTTCCGTAGATGATAACAAACATCCGAATGGCCTTTCTGATACAGGCGAGAATGGAAACTGGTATTATTACAAAGATGGTAAGATTGCCACAGATGTGACCACCGTTGCACAGAATGCTTCTGGCTGGTGGTATGTCAAAGACGGTAAAGTAGATTTCAGTTATACGGGACTTGCAGCCAATGAGTATGGCTGGTGGAGAATCGTAAACGGAGCCGTAGATTTTAACTGCACCAGTGTGGTAAACAGTGAATACGGCTGGTGGTTTGTACGAAACGGTCAGATTGATTTTGGCTATACAGGACTTGCGGCAAATGAGTATGGCTGGTGGAGAATCGTAAATGGTCAGGTTGATTTTAGCTGCACAAGCGTGGTAAACAGTGAATATGGCTGGTGGTTTGTACGGAACGGTCAGATTGATTTTGGTTATACTGGAGTAGCACAGAATGAATACGGCTGGTGGAGAATCGTAAATGGTCAGTTAGACTTTAGCTGCACCAGTGTGGTAAACAGTGAGTATGGCTGGTGGTATGTAGAGAATGGCCAGATTAATTTTGGCTATACCGGACTTGCTCCAAATGAGTATGGCTGGTGGTATATCAGAAACGGTCAGTTAGATTTTGGTTACACAGGTTATGCATGGTACAATGGCGGTTATTATGCTGTTGTGAATGGACATGTAGTGTAAGGTAAATAGTGTACAGAATATAAAGCTGTTTAAAAAATGAGAGATAAGGAGATTTACATAGATACTAAATATATGTGTAGGTCTCCTTATTTTGACATTAGAGAGAGGAGAGACAGTATGAAAAAACGATTAGCAAAAGTGTTGGCGTTGGGTCTGACTGCAGCAATGTTTTCCGGCGCACCATTATCTGCGATGGCAGCTGAAGTAAATCAGCCGGATGTTGTATCTGAAATAGATGATGCCGGGATCGCAACACAGGAACTGACTGACAGTGCAGCAGATCCGGTGATCAATGGCGTGGATCCGATGTCATTAAATGGGGTCATTCAGTTAAATGACGGGGACTGGTATTGTTTTGAGCATGGAAATTTCAGGCAGGTTACCGGATTATATTCAAACAGTGCAGGCTGGTGGTATGTCGAGAATGGAACAGTCAGATTTGATTATAACGGTGTGTATGAATATGGCGGTTCCGACTGGTACCTGTTGAACAGTCAGGTTCAGTTTGGATATACTGGTCCGGCAGCTTATAATAATCAGATTTATTATATCCGGGACGGACGGGTTGATTATGATTTTACCGGTCTGGTACAGGCCACTATCAAAGGTGAAAGTGCATGGTGGTATTTTGAAAATGGTAAATGGAGCAAGTATCCATCGGTAGAACTGGTGGAATATAATGGAGCATGGTGGTATCTGAATGATGGAAAAATTGATTTCAGCTATACGGGTACTGCCTGGTACAATGGCGTTGAATGGTATGTTTCCGGCGGAAGAGTAGATTTCAATTATACTGGAAGAGTAGATGGATATCAGGAAGGTCCGGATGATACAAAAGTACCGTTTCAGACTTATTTTGTGAACGGTATGCAGGATGTTAATCTGACCGGTGTATATTACACGGAAGTGGAAGGCATTTATGACTGGTACGGATTCTATGAGGGACAGCTGGCTGCCCAGAGCGGATACTACAGTTCTCAGATGGGATATGTCCTGTCGAATGCAAACGGCTGGTGGTATGTGGATCCAAAGAGTGGAAAAGTTGATTTTACCTATACCGGAGTAGCATGGAATGATTACGGCACATGGTATATGAGCAACGGTCAGATTGATTTCGGATATAATGGTTTTTATACAGAGCATATACAGAAAGAGACATTTTCTTACGATAATGTATATGCAATATCCGGTGGAAAAAATGACAGCAGATATGATGGCATTGTATGGGCAGATGTTAATGGTGTCCAGGGCTGGTATGGATTTACAAACGGATATCTGGCAGGAAATATCGCATTGATGAAAAAAGATGATGGGACCTGGTGGTATGTAGGTTCGGATGGCATGGTCGACTTTACTTATGCCGGAAAAGCTTTTACAGAATATGGTTATTACTATGTGGAAAATGGTCAGATCAACTTTGGATTTACCGGTGCAGTAAAAGATTATAATAATATATATCAGTATTACCAGAATGGTAAGAAAGCGGACTGGAATTACTCAGGTCTTGTGGAGACGAGCATTGATGGTGAACAGGGCTGGTATTATGTAGACCAGGGTTACATCACACATAATCATGCACTCGATGGACAGAGCGACAGCGAGGATCAGGAGCTTGTTCCAAATGAAAGCGGCTGGTGGGTTGTCGAGAATGGAAAAGTTAATTTTGAGTATAATGGCTTTTTCGACAATAAGGTATATGACAAATATGGACATTGGTATGGTACACAGGGCCAGTGGTATATCCGGAATGGTCAGGTTGATTTCAGCGTAAATGGAATGGTCAAGTTGGAGGACTACGCTAATGTATATGCATATGTTGTCAATGGATACCGGGATTTTAAATTGAATACAGTTGCACTGGGAACTATCAATGGCGAAACTGCATGGTGGAGTGTAGATGATGGCACAGTGTGGGGATTTGACGAAGGTTTTGCCGAGTATGGCGGCAAGGTATGGTATTTCTCTGATGGAAAAGTAGATTTTACAAAGAGTGGTACCTATACGGACGAGTATAGAGATCTGTTTGAATTCCATACGAAATGCGAAGTAGTAAACGGCCAGGTCATTAGTATGACCGTGGAAGCTATTTAGTAGTTTCTGAAAAGACGGAAATGTGAAGAATAAAAAGAAAATGGAAGAGCAGTGTAAGTACAAATGATTAAAAATATAGCAAAAGACAGAGTGGTAATATGGATCATTCTGGCGCTTCTCATATGTTCCACCGGTGGAATCTATGATTTTAATATGGCATTTTACGGAGTGATCATCTCTCTTGTGCTGGTGTTTGTGGTAAAGCGCAGAGGACAGATGGAAGTAGAAAAAAATACGTCTACGCTGGCAATGCTGCTGATACTGGCGGGATATATCATATCTGCGCTGACGGCGGCTGATAAAGGAATTGCCTTTCTGGGGGTTATTCGAATTGCTGTATTATGTCTGTGTTTTCTGCTATGGAATAATTTTGGGAAAGAGAGCAGAGAAAAGATCTGGAAAGGTATGACGGATGCCATATCGATGATTACCTTATTAAGCATGATCGGATACTTTATTCCGTATAGTAGAGAGATACTTTTTCATGCAGGACGCTTTGGCGGCGTCCTGCAGTATTCAAATACCTATGCCTGCCTGCTTCTTCTGACGCTGATCGTTCTGATCTTTCAGAGACAGGGAAAATGGACGGTTGTCGCATATATACAGGCCGCTGTGCTGTGTATGGGAATCATTTGGTGTGGAAGTAGAAGTGTATTTGTATTATTTGTGCTCTCTCTGATCGCATTACTGATTCACTTTTTTAAAAAGATCCGGTGGAAGATGTTTGGAATCATTGCTGCGATCGTAGTAGCAGGTCTGATTATTTCATTGTTTATATCAGGTCTGAATGTGTTCCGCCTTTTTCAGCTTACATTAAGTTCCAGCACATTGAACGGACGTATTTTATACTGGCGTGACGCGGGAGAGCAGCTGCTCCGTCGTCCACAGGGATTGGGATATATGGGATATTATTTCCTGCAGCCGCAGTTCCAGACTGGAAATTATGTGACGAAATATGTGCATAATGATATTCTGCAATTTGGACTGGATGGTGGCTGGCTGGCGATGGCAGGTATTCTTCTGCTTTTTGTCAGAAATATTTTCTGCAAGAATAATTCTGGGCGAAACCGTTTTGTGCTTGTCGTTTTATTTTTGCATGTATTGTTCGATTTTGATCTGCAATATGGATTCATTTTCTGCGTATTACTCATGTGCACGAGCACGGGAAATGGAAAGAAACTGGTGATAAAAGCGGTGCCGGGCTATGGAGTCTCACTGGCAGGACTTGTTGTGAGCGCATATTTTTCCATTGCACTTGGATGCAGTTTTTATGGAAACCAGGATGTGGCGCTGGCGATGTATCCTGCCAATACATTTGCACTGGAAACGCAGATGATCGATGAAAATGATACGGATGCTGCAGATCAGATCATAAAACAGAATGGCATGCTGGCCTCTGCTTATGAGTATCATACGATGGAACTGATACAGAACGGCGATTATGAGGCGGCGGATGCATCTGTTGAAAACATGCTTAAATGTGCCGGATACCAGAGCGATTATTATGATCTGGCAGTGTATGAGTGGAGTTATTGCTTAAAACAGCTGGTGGAAGACAATGATCTTGTACAGGCACAGAAGTTCCTGGATAAAATTCAGGGGATGCCGCAGCGTATTGAGAATAAAGAAAAACAGGCGACGGTATTTGCGCTCAGGATTAATGATAAACCGAAGATTGAACTGAGTGAGCAGGTGACGGAATATATTGAAAAACTTCAACAGGTGAATCTGGAAAATTAAAGAAAAAGTCGTTACATTTTGATATAAAGATATATCGGAATGTAGCGATTTTTCCTTTTTGCGGACTTTTGATTTGAGAGTGTCTATGCTACAATAGTTAGCAGAAGAAGTAGCAGAAGATTTTTTGCGTCAGGAGGCTATACGATGGGAACATATCTGAATCCGGATAACAGTAAATTTCAGGAAAGTATTAATTCTGATATTTATGTAGATAAAACGGGATTGATTACCTATACCAATTCTGTGATACACACGCAGCAAAAATGTATCTGTGTCAGCCGGCCACGCCGGTTTGGAAAATCTATGGCCGCCAATATGCTTTCAGCATATTACAGCCGTGGCTGTGATTCAAAAGAATTATTTCAAAATCTTGAGATCGTTGAGGATGATCAGTTTGAAACATATCTGAATCAGTATGATGTGATTTTCCTGAATGTGCAGGAGTTTCTGAGTCAGAGTAAAAATATCGATGAAATGATCTCTCTGATTCGCAGAAGCGTATTGTGGGATTTGTTGGGGGAATATCCGGAGTTTCGGTATTTTGATACTTCCAATCTGACACGGACGATGCAGGATGTTTATCAGCAGACGAAATGCCCGTTTGTAGTGATCATCGATGAGTGGGATTGTGTGTTCCGGGAATATAAAACAGATCGGGAGACGCAGGAACGGTATCTTGATTTCTTACGGGATCTGCTGAAAGATAAAGGATATATTCATTTGGCCTATATGACAGGAATCTTACCGATAAAAAAATATGGAACTCATTCTGCATTGAATATGTTTGATGAGTTTTCGATGATTGAGCCGGGACCACTGGCGTCTTATGTTGGTTTTACAGAAACAGAAGTTCAGAAACTGTGCGGTCAGTACGACATGGAGCTTGAGGAAGTGAAAAACTGGTACGATGGATATTCTTTTGATAAAGCTTTATCAGTGTACAGTCCGCGTTCGGTTGTAAGCTGTATGCGTCTCGGAAAGATAGGGAATTACTGGAATCAGACGGAGACATTTGAGGCATTGCAGGTGTACATTGATATGAATTTTGACGGCCTGAAAGATGATGTACTCAGTATGATTGCGGGAAATCAGGTTCCTGTCAATATCGGAAGTTTTACAAATGACATGACGACATTCCGGTCGGAAGATGATGTGCTGACATTGCTGATTCATCATGGCTATCTCGGATATGACAGCGATAATAAAGCTGTATTTATTCCAAATGGAGAGATTCGGTCAGAGTATGTGAATGCAGTGTCTGTATCTGACTGGGAAGAAGTTTTCGGAGAAACCGGCACTGGTCGTGGAATTGAAATGGGATAAGACTGCCAGAGGGGCGATCACGCAGATAAAAGAAAAAGAGTATTGCCGCAGTCTGGAAGAATATCACGGAAATCTGTTGCTGGTAGGAATTAATTATGACCGTAAAACCAGAGAACATACATGTTGCATAGAAGAAATGGAGCGATAGAAATTGCAACCTTTTGATTTCGTATTTTCTATGCTATAATGAAAAAACAAGTGAAAATTAATGGTTTAGAAAAAGGAAAGGAGAGAGAAGACATGAAAAAAAGAAACAGAAGACTGCTTGCCGTATTGTGTGCTGTCGTTACTGCGGCAGGTATCGCAGCACCGGCGATGACTCCGGTGTACGCGGCACAGAATGAAGTAACGAATGAAGAAGTAAATGCTGAAGTTATGAGTGCCGGAAACACGAAGGATGATGTGGATGACTCCGGAAAAGCGGATGAACAGGAGGATGTTTATTCGCTGAAATATATCACTGTGGATGGTCGTACGGCATGGTATTATGCAAATGAAAAAGGCGAAGTGGATAAGGATTACATCGGTGTGACAGATAATGACTATGGCTGGTGGTACGTCAAAAACGGAGAAGTTGATTTCTCCTATACCGGACTTGGCTTTAATGATGCAGGCTGCTGGAGAATCGTGGATGGAGCCGTGGATTTTGGCTGTACCAGTGTGGTAGACAGTGAGTATGGTTGGTGGTATGTCTGCGGTGGACAGGTAGATTATTCTTATACCGGAATTGCTCCGAATGAGTATGGCTGGTGGCGAATCGTCAACGGTCAGGTGGATTTTACCTGCAACAGTGTAGAATGTAATGACTATGGCTGGTTTTATCTCAGAAACGGTCAGGTTGATTTTTCTTATACAGGGCTCGGATTCAATGATGCGGGATGCTGGCGTATTGTAAACGGAGCAGTTGATTTTGGCTGTACCGGCGTGGTAGACAGTGAATATGGCTGGTGGTATGTGCGGAATGGTCAGGTGGACTATTCTTATACCGGAATTGCTCCGAATGAGTATGGCTGGTGGAGAATCGTCAACGGTCAGGTTGATTTCAACTGTAACAGTGTTGAGTGCAATGATGCAGGCTGGTTTTGCATCCGTGGTGGCAAAGTAGACTTTGATTTTAACGGAATCGCATCTAACAGTTCAGGAAACTGGTGTATCTGGGGCGGCAAGGTCAACTTTGGCTACGACGGTGGCGTGAAATATCTGGGAAGTACTTATCTCGTTCTGGATGGAGAGGCTTTCTGTATAGATGAACAGATTGGAAAAGGCAGTGTGGGATTTCTGGAGCTGATCGATCCGACGATTAGCGGCCTGTTTAAATGTGGTTATGCTTATGATCAGTATACGGTCATAGGAGCAGCAGATGATGCGACATCTCTGGAGAATATGAGACAGGCGCTTTACGGAATCTTAGAGTGCAATGAGCTGAGAAAGGCTCATGGTCTTCAGGAACTAAAAATATCAAATAGCCTGATGGCAATTGCGGAGTATGATACCAATGCATCTGCATATGCGATGGATCATATCGGAGTCTTTAACGTTGGAGAGAACCTTGCATGGGGACCTTCCTTCTGGGATCCGTTTGACGGATGGTATACACAGGAAAAGGCGGACTTCGATCAGGGCAATTATGCGAATGTAGGACATTATCTGAATATTATTGATGACAGTTATACGATTACCGGATTTGCCGTAAATCAGAAAAGTGCATATGGTAACACATATGGTCAGGTATTTTCAGGTATGGAACATGAGGGTGACTGTTTCAGTGTAGATGATTATTGTGGATTTTTTATGCTTTATTACAATGCAGTTTATAACCCGGTAGTACTTGGTTAATCAGTCTGTGATTCTGAGAACAATACATGCAGCAGACAGTATAGAACAGATCTTACATAGACAGTAGAAAGGGCAGCCTTTTGTATCAGTATGATACGTGAAGGCTGTCCTTTCCAAGTCATTTTATAAAAAGTTTACGATTGCAGAATGTAAATCATCGAATATCCGTGTTATAATGAAAAAAGCAATGAGCAGTGCTATATGAATGAAAATAGAGTACGTAACAGATATTCATGAAAGACTGCAGAGGTGGAGAATACGATGAAACTGAAAACACGTTTGATGGTTGCATTTTGCATTATTATCATTTTGCCAATCGCATTGGCCGGAGCGGCAATTCTCGGATTATACCGGATACAGACAAAGGCGATCCAGAAAAATTATGGTCTGGAGGCATCGGATACCCAGGGGGTATTATCGAATTCCCTGCAGCTGATGAGCCGCTATACGAAAACGGAATATGATGAGATCTGCAAACAGGCAAAAGCAGATCCGGAAAAACTGGAATCTGTCAGTTATCTGGCAGAAGTTAATACAAAACTGCAGGAGAAGAGCTCTTATCTGATTTTTTGCAAGAACGGAATTCTGGTTTACAATGGATATCATGGAGATTCAAGCATCAGTGACGAGCAGTGGGAAAAACAGCTCCCTTCCTATGGCGAGGGTGACAGCAGCACAGGTGCGGCATATTATGTGGACAATGATGCGCAGTCACTGCTAAAACAGGTTGACTTTGAAAGCAGCAGGGGAGATCAATGCAGTGTCTATATCATTACATCATCAGAGAGTATACAGCCGGAGATTAAGAAACTGATGATAGAAATTAGTTTGTCGGTACTTCTGATCCTTGCATTGACAGCCGGTGTGATGACAATCTGGATCTACCGGGGAACGATGGTTCCGATTAAAAAGCTTCAGGTTGCCACAAAAAATATCAAAGAAGGAAATCTGGATTTTACCATTGATTATGATGAACCGGATGAGATGGGAGATTTGTGCCGGAATTTTGAGGATATGCGCAAGCGGCTGAAGGAATCCACGGAAGAGAAGATGGCAGCTGAGAAGGAAAACCGTGCACTGATCAGTAATATCGCCCATGACCTGAAGACTCCGATCACGGCAGTGAAAGGATATTCCGAAGGTATTCTGGATGGTGTGGCAGATACAACGGAGAAACAGGAGCGTTACATCCGTACGATTTATAATAAAGCAAATGAGATGGATCGTCTGTTGAACGAACTGACACTGTATTCGAAAATTGATACAAACCGTATCCCGTACAATTTCAAGAAGATCAATGTGTCAGATTATTTCAATGACTGTATCGAGGAAATTGGCCTGGATCTGGAGACCAGGGGCATTGGTCTGACCTATTTTAATTATGCGGATGAGGATATTGTGATCATTGCAGATCCGGAGCAGCTGATGCGTGTGGTTAACAATATTGTGACAAATGCGATCAAATATATGGACAAGCAGAAGGGACAGATCAATGTCCGGATCAAAGATGTAGGTGATTTTATCCAGGTTGAAATCGAGGATAATGGAAAAGGCATTTCAGCCCGTGATCTGCCGTATATTTTTGACCGTTTTTACCGGACGGATTCTTCGAGAAATTCTTCCACCGGAGGCAGCGGTATCGGTCTGTCTATCGTAAAGAAGATCATTGAGGATCACGGTGGAAAAATCTGGGCGACAAGTAAAGAAAAGACAGGTACAACTATGTACTTTGTCATTCGAAAATATCAGGAGGTACCAAATGAGTAAGATTTTAATTGTAGAGGATGAAGAGGCAATCGCAGATCTGGAGAAGGATTATCTGGAGCTGAGCGGTTTTGATGTGGAGATAGAGAATGACGGAACCAGCGGTATGGAGCGGGCGCTGAACGAAGATTTTGATATGTTTATCCTGGATCTCATGTTGCCGGGGACAGACGGATTTGAAATCTGTCGAAAAATACGTGAGAAAAAAAACACACCGGTGCTGATGGTTTCTGCGAAAAAAGATGATATTGATAAAATCCGCGGACTCGGACTTGGTGCGGATGATTATATCACAAAGCCATTTTCGCCGAGCGAACTGGTTGCCCGGGTAAAAGCACATCTGGCACGGTATGAACGCCTGATCGGCAGTACGGCACAGAAAAATGATATCATTGAAATCCGTGGCATCCGTATTGATAAAACAGCCCGTCGTGTATGGGTCAACGAAGAAGAAAAACAGTTTACTACGAAAGAGTTTGATCTGCTGACATTTCTGGCAGAGAATCCGAACCATGTATTTACCAAAGATGAACTGTTTTCCAAAATATGGGATATGGAATCCATTGGTGATATTGCAACCGTTACTGTCCATATCAAGAAGATCCGTGAAAAAATTGAGTTCAACACTGCAAAACCACAGTATATTGAGACAATCTGGGGTGTTGGATACAGATTCAAATTGTAAAAAATATGTATATTGGAACGGACAGATTTACAAAAACAGGGGTAGATACTGTCCGTTCTGTTTATCAGAAAAAAGATAGGAATACATGAAAGATGAGAGTAAAACAACCGGAAATTATTTTTGAGGATGACGCAGTCATTGTCTGTCGCAAGGAGGCCGGTGTGGCGGTTCAGACTGCCCGGGCCGGACAGGCAGATATGGTGAGTCTGCTGAAGAATTATCGGGCGAAAAAGAAAGAGGAGCCTTATATCGGTCTGATCCACCGTCTGGACCAGCCGGTGGAAGGTGTGATGGTGTTTGCCAAGACAAAGCAGGCTGCAGCGAAGCTGTCAGTTCAGGTGAGCAGCCGAAGTATGGAAAAAGAATATCTGGCAGTGACAGAAGGCATTCCGCAGCCGTCAGAAGGAGAACTCTGTGACTGGCTGCTGCGGAACGGACGTACAAATACTTCACAGGTGGTAAAGCCGGGGACACCACAGGCAAAGGACGCAAAATTGCGTTATCAGGTGGAGCAGACGGATGAGGAGCAGCAGAAAGCGCTGGTGCATATCTGGCTTCACACCGGACGGCATCATCAGATCCGGGTACAGTTTGCACATGCGGGATATCCGCTGGTGGGCGATACAAAATACGGAAGAGAAGCAGTTGCGGGCAGATACTGTCCGGTGGCGCTGTGTTCCTGCCGGATTGCTTTTATACATCCGGTGACGGGAAAAGAGATGGAATTTACGATCCGGCCCAAGGGAAACGTGTTTACGCAGATGGTGTGAAAAGTAATTTCAAGTCGAACGCACGTAAGACTTGCATTTTACCAGTGCTTTATTGTATGATAAAAAATACAAAACATGTAAAGAATATGTGTCATAGGGGTATGAAAAATGGAGATCAAAAGTGTTACGATTTTACAGGAGACAGATCAGGCAGGCTTATTTATCAGCGGAAGTGCAGCCGGACGGAATGTGTTGTATACCTGCGAGGAACTGGAGCGACAGGAAAAAAATAAGTGCTGCCGTTTTTCTGTTTATGATAATCATGAAGATGCGGAAAGCAAGGATATTGAGGAAGGGCGTGGTTTCCCGCTGCAGAACTATCTGGATGCTGCATGTGTGACAGATACCGAGGAAATTCGTCTGAAAAGTGTAGATGGGTTCGAATCAATCGTGACAGAACTGAAGTCAAAAAGGTATTATTTCCCGAAACTGAGAGAGGGGATGTCAGAGGGACGGGAGCCACGTGAGGCTTTTATTTCTTTCTATAAAAACGGTATACCAGTGAAATACTATCCGCATCCCACAATTATGTTTGGGCAGCAGGGACTGGATGACAAAAACAAAGACTATTTTTCGAAAGGAATCCGTATGCTGGTGGCAGGAAGTCAGGAACAGGGATTCTGGGTGCGTGGAAACGGACTGCGTTGTAACCGCTATTTTTCACTGGGCAGTTTTTTTGAATTAAATAGAGCGGAGGCAGGAACCATATACTGGATGGAATTGAAGTATGCAGACGGAAGTCATCAAAAGGCTCCGGCAATCCGGCTGACGCGATCCTTCTGGGAGGAGCAGGCAGAGTGTGCGCCGGAATATATGGATCAGCTGCGTGCAGTGGATCATGCGGGAGAAACCATCGGAAACGTAACGGATGCGATATGGCTGTTTTTGCTGGATGAAACATATAAAAGGATCGGATATTATGATGGAACTACGGTTTCAGAAGATTTTGCAGGTATCGTGGCTGGCGAATTGGAGCCGATAGTTTCCCGGTGTGAAAAACGTGTACCGCAGACAACGGTAAAGGATAGTGATTTTTACATCCGGATCCGACGACAGGGTCAGGAACTGGCAACCTGGTATTACAGTTTTGCAGAACTCCAATCTGCATACGGTGATGTTGCATCTGAGGAAGAATATTGTTATTATAATCATAATATGAACAACGGCCGGGGCGGACAGCGCAAGGTAACGGCACATGGATGGCTGTTATTGAACCTGCTGGAGTTTTTGCCGCAGATTCCGGACCGTGAGGAGATTGAAAACGGATCGGTGTTGTTTCAGATTTTTACCAATGACAATTACAAGGAAAAAATTGTGCTTTCAGCGGACGAACTTTCGGCGTATCGTTTTATCCTGGCTTATGAACAGGATCAGCGGACGCAGACAGGAGCGGAACCTGGTGATACCAGTCTGTGGGAGGATGCGGAAAGACGGTTTGTACCAATCAGGGGTACAACGCCATTCCGTGTGTACTGTGGAAAAGAAAGTGCAAATCCTTCTGTATATAAGAACGTGGCTGGGATGCAGGTGGAACTGTTGTTCTGAACGCAGGACAACTGATGACGAAAGATATGGATTCAGTGGAAAGGAGAGGATGTATGATTACGGATCATTACAATAGAAATATTGACTATATCAGAATATCCATTACGGACCGCTGTAATCTGAGATGCAGATACTGCATGCCGGAGGATATTTCATTTGTCGGACATGACAAGATTTTACGTTATGAGGAAATTACGAGGATTGTGCGGATTTTGGCGCAGCGGGGGATTACAAAGGTAAAGATTACCGGTGGGGAGCCGTTGGTGCGGCACGAATGCACGGATCTGATCCGTGAGATTAAGGAAATACCGGGCATTGAGATGGTGACGCTGACAACCAATGGGATTTTACTGCAGTCCATGCTGCCGAAGCTTCTGGAAGCAGGCGTGGATGCGGTGAATGTCAGTCTGGACACATTTCAGAGGGCACGGTATGAGCATCTGACCGGAAAAGATGCTTGTGAGATGGTGCTTGCCGGAATTCAGGATGCATACAAAAGCGGAATTCCGTTAAAACTAAACTGTGTTCCAATCGAAGGGGAAAATACGGATGAATTGTCAGAATTCTTTTCCTGGGCGAAGAGGAAACAGATTGCAGTACGTTTTATTGAGATGATGCCTATCGGATATGGAAAGACCTATAAATCAGTTCCGTCGGATGAGATTCTGCGGCAATTTTTTGAAGCATATCCGGATGCCTATCGTCTGGAAAAATCGCTGGGAAATGGTCCGGCTGTATATTACAGTGCACCTGGTTTTGCAGGGGAAATCGGTGTGATCGGAGCAATTCATGAGAAATTTTGCAATACATGCAATCGGATCCGGCTGACATCAGAAGGATTTTTGAAATTGTGCCTGTATTCCGGGGAAGGACTGGACCTGAGAGCTATGCTGCGGGGTGGTTGTTCCGATGAGGAGATTGCGGAGGCTGTTACAAATGTGATTGAGCGAAAACCAAAGGAACATCATTTTACAGAAGATGGACTGCATTTGCCGGGAACCGGACCGGCAGATGCGGATACCCGGAAGATGTCACAGATCGGAGGGTAAATAATCATTGCATATTTTACAGAAACGTATTATACTACGCTTAGTAAAAAATAAGGAGGTACAATAGAATGGCACAGATTACCAAAGACACCATGATCGGTGAATTATTACGTGATCAGGAGCATATCGACAGCATTGCAGAAGTATTATTCGGTATTGGTATGCATTGCCTGGGCTGCCCGTCTTCCCAGATGGAGACAATCGAGCAGGCTGCTATGGTGCATGGCATTGAGCCGCAGGAATTAGTAGACCGCCTCAATGATGTTGTAGCATAAGGCTGCGTTCGGCTTGAAATAATTTAAAAAAAGAATGGTTCTGATAAGAGCCATTCTTTTTGTTTGTATACAGAAAATTGCTGTCAATTTCCTGTAGGTCCTGTCGATTTACAATATTATCAAGTAATCTTGCCAAGCTGCTGTAAAGCATTTCCGCGGATGATCTTCTGGAAATGTTCCTCATAAAAAGCTTGAAGTCCTGCCGTATATTTCTGTGGTTTCAGATAGGAACAGATCAGGTTGATTACACGGTTAAACTCAGAAATCGTATGCTGACTCTGATGTACGATCAGATGATAGGTGTGTTCCTGAGGATCTTTGTATAATGTATTTTTGCCCTGATAAAAACCATGCAGTGCCTCAGCAGCCAGAATAACGGCATCGAGATCAGCACAGGTGAACATGCGGATCAGATTGGATGGCAGTTCTCTGTCTGTTTCTGCCGTTTCTTTTTCTTCTGTTTTGGAAGCATTCTGTTCCTGTCTCAGACGCTGCAGAAGCTGCAGAAACTGCGTTGCAGTGTCATCAACCTCGGATGTATCAATGGAATCGGCATCCAGATCAAGCGGAAGACCGTCATCTGATTCATCTTCCTCGGTCTCAAATTGCGTAAAGTTTGAGAATCGTGTATCCAATTCATCCGGAGATTCTACTTTTGTGATGATGACAACAATTTTTTCAGAGGAAAGCGGAATGGCTTCTACCATTAATGGAATATCCTCTGCCTCAAATCCAAAATCCATGGCAGCCTGCTGCATCATATCCCGGAATAAAGCGCGGGTCTTTTCTGAGCCATAGGCGAGTTCACTTAATTTTATATTGCGTGTAGCCAGATCTTCGCTGGTAAGTGTGCAGCGAATCTGATGATCGTTCATTTTTTCAATTTTCATGCTATCACTTCCTTTTACCTGTTAGAAAAGTATATATAATCTTGTGTTTTTCGTCAAGCATCCATTCATAAACAATCTATGAAATTACTGCCAGATTTATCTTGGTTCAAGAAGGCAAATGTTTACGCTGCTACGTTTGCTCATAAAAAAGGTGCTCCCTTCATCATAATGTATCCAAAGATATAAAAATATATAAAAACGACGAAAACAGTTGAATTTTTAATATACATGTGGTATATATATTACATGAGTTATCCGTGTATACGGACAGAGAGACCACATAGTGCGGCAGTTTTTCTTAAAGTCAATGCATCGTACAATTCTGTACATTAAAAGATGCAGCTGTTGCAGAGGGATTTTCCCGTTGATCGATCTAAGGTGATACACCTTTCTAAGTTTTTCCAGAATTTGTGTAGAAAATAGTTTGAGAGGCAGATTTTTGCTGTTTTTGTTATGGGCATATTACAGGCAGGAATATCATAGTTTTCGTTGGATTATCTGACCATACAGCCTGATATCTGCAGGAAGAAAACGCTGTCTGTACCGGAGAACTCTTTCAGAATAGTTTTTGTTAGTATATGTGAAAATCACAGAACTGACAATCGAGGAAAGGGGGAATGTACGGCACTGAGCTGCATGCAGAGCAAAAGCCGGTGGAAGAAAAAATCCTGCAGGTTTTGCAGGTACTAAAAAATACGGAGGTAAAAGGAAAGATAAAGACGAAGACAGTATCAGAGCCGGTGGCGTTCCGGGGCAGGACAGTGCATTCACACACAGCAAGACCGGTAAAATCAAGTGAAAGAATAATTGGCGGATTTGTATATCACGACTTACTTCCGCACAGGTCAGAGAAGAGGTATTTTTATGCAGCAAAGATATGCAGATTCCGGACAGACTCTTCTGATCGAACTCCAAAATTATGAACAACAAGGCATTTCTATCTGGCTGGAGGGGTTTCCAAGCAGTTCTGTGGAAGTGTCAGAGGTCATGTGTGTCCGGGAAGACACGAATTATATGAGGGATTATGTGTTCCGGCAGGGTGCACTGTCCCAAGTGAGATTTGACAAAATTACAAAAAAATAAAAAGCAGGATTTCTCAAATACCGGAAAACCCTGCAAAACAGGAAAAAAGGCGCATGTTACCATAAAACAGTGGACTTTTTGAGTGCTATATCGAACCCGTGGAGGGAAATCTAAAGCATTCATCTCAGTCTGAGTTGACACTCCCACTTTTGCAAGTGGAGAGTAATAGCAAATCATTCTCAGTGGGAGTTCAATCTCCGACTGAGATAAACGCTCCGCGAGAATGTGCAGTGATTCTGAGATGAATATGTCAGTTTACGCTGACCAGAATCACGCACCAAGTCTCACGAGCGTTCGACTTGAATAAGTCTGGCTCAGAAAGGTTGCATCGCCTTTTTTTTTCATGTATACTGATTGCAAAGACTTTGTAACGGGCAGACATATTCCGAAACTATTTCGGAGGAAATCTGGTAATATATGCAGAAGAAAAGGAGGAAGCAATGGCTTCACAGAGACAGGCGCACAATAGGAAGAGACAGAAAGCAATTCTGGTGATGGCAGTGGCGCTGCTGATCATTGTGGTGATCGCGATCATCGGACTGACCACTTTTTTGAAAAAATATTCGGCTTCCAAGGAGGTTACAGATTACAGCAAGTATTACAAACTGGAGCAGGAGGACGAAATGTTTGTCGTTTTCGACAATGAAAAGATGGAGCAGAAAGCAATCCTGCAGAATGATGAAGTGTATATGGATTACCGGATTGTACACAAATATCTGAACAAACGGTTTTACTGGGATGCGACAGAGCAGGTGCTGCGCTATGTTACGCCGGAGGGACTTATCAATGTGACACCGGATACAGCGTCCTATCTGCTGGGAAAGACGGCGCAGACAGCAGATCACGTGATTGCTTTGGTACGGGACGGTGAGATGTATCTGTCCATGAGCTTTGTACAAAAATATACGGATATCCATTATGAATCTTATGAGGATCCGAATCGTGTTGTGATCTCGGATCATTGGGATGATGTGACATACCAGAGCATTAAGAAAAAGACTCAGATCCGGCAGAAGGGCGGCGTGAAGAGTCCTATCCTGACAGAGGTGAAGAAAGGCGATCTGGTGACTGTACTGGATACTGCCGGCTCCTGGAGCAAGGTATGCAGCCAGGACGGATTTATCGGTTATGTAAAATCCAAGACCATAGGCGGAGAACAGGATGTGCTGTATGATCATAATTTTACGGAGCCGGTATTTTCCCATATCAGTCGTGAATCACGGATCAATATGGCGTGGCATCAGGTAACGACGCAGGCCGCGAACGCAAATGTAGCAGCGGTGCTTGGCAAGACCAAGGGTGTGAATGTGATCTCACCGACCTGGTTTTATTTGAATGACAACAATGGCGGTATTATGTCTCTGTGCAGCCAGGATTATGTAAACTACTGTCACCAGCAGGGGATAGAAGTCTGGGGACTGGTCAGCAATCTGGAAAACCAGGATGTGGACGATACCAGTGTGTTCAGTCTGACATCCAGCAGAGATAATCTGGTCAATAATCTGGTGGCAGAGGCAATAAAATATGATCTGGATGGCATCAATCTGGACTTTGAACTGCTTCCGGCAGAGGCAGCGGACGGATATCTGGAGTTTATCCGCGAACTGTCCATCAAGTGTGAAAATAATGATCTGGTGCTGTCTGTGGACAATTATGTACCGGCAGCTTATAACGCCTATTATGACAGGGAAGAACAGGCTGTGTTTGCAGATTATATCGTTGTGATGGCATATGATGAGCATTATAACGGATCAGAGGAAGGTTCCGTGGCATCCATCGGATTTGTGGAGCAGGGAATCAAGGATACGCTGAAGGAAGTTCCGGCAGAGCAGGTGATCCTTGGCGTGCCGTTCTACACCAGAGTCTGGGCGCTGACACCGGTGGCTGAAGGTGCGGATGCGGAAATCAGTGAGGAAGATGCATTAAGAGGTTATTCGATCAGCAGCGAAGCGGTAAGTATGAGCGAAGTGGACAGCCGCGTGGCAGCAAACGGTGTCAACCTGGAATGGCTGGAAGACTGTGGACAGTATTACGCAGAGTATCAGTATGATGGAAAAACCTACAAAATCTGGGTGGAGGATCAGAAATCCATCGGAGAAAAACTGAATGTGATGAAAGAGAATCATCTGGCAGGCGCATCCTTCTGGAAGCTTGGATATGAAAAAAATACCATTTGGGATACGATCGCGGAAGCAATGCAGCAGTAAGAATTCTAGTGTGTATTTGACAGGAAGCCAGTTTGCGAAGATGTGTATAGATGAAAGATTCCCCGAATACATTGTAAGTAAGATTACAGGTATTCGGGGTTTTTTTGAAAAGAAAGATTAGCATAGGAATTTTATTGACCGTGCTGGTGATTGCGGGAATCCGCATGTCCGGGTCGGCACAGTTTGCAGTTATGACAAAGAAGGCGGAACGGGCAGAATATACGGTATGTATAGACAGCGGACATGGCGGAAACGATCCGGGGAAGATCGGTGTCGCGGGAACAAAGGAAAAAGAAGTCAATCTGACAATCGCACTGAAGTTGAAGAAGCACCTTGAGAGGCAGAATATCCGGGTCATCATGACCCGGACCGATGATCGGAATCTGGCAGATGCGAATGCAACAAATGAAAAAATATCGGACATGAAGCAGCGTGTAGCAAAGATGAATTCCGAACAGCCGGATGCAGTGATCAGTATCCATCAGAATAGCTACACAGACAGTTCTGTAAAAGGAGCGCAGGTGTTTTATTACGAAGGATCGAAAGAAGGAAAAATGCTTGCGGAACTATTGCAAAAGAGTCTGATCGACAATGTGGATCCACAGAATCATCGAGTGGCAAAAGCAAACTCCGGCTATTATATTCTGAAAAATACTTCCGCACCGACGGTGATCGTGGAATGCGGCTTCCTCTCAAACCCGGAAGAAGAAAGTCTGCTGATAAGTGCCGCATACCAGGAAAAACTGGTGGAAGCCTTGCAGAATGGGATCTGCGCGTATCTGGTGGAGCATTAATAAAATTTCTGTCAGGGGCAGTGAACGTCTGGCGGCCTGACAGAAATTTTCATTTTCGTATTAAGATATTAACTTTTTATCAGAAACACTAATATTCCCAGGAGTGTTTCTCATACGCATTGATGATCTGGGTATTGTTATACTGCATAGTGCGATGCAGGGAATGATCATACTGCAGATGCATATGTCCATGTACCATATATTTGGGCTGATACTTGTCCAGCAGCCCCAGAAATGTCTGATATCCCTGATGAGCATGATCATCGCCGTCTCCCAATCCCTGTGCAGGCGCATGGGTCAGCAGGATATCAAAGCCCCGGTAGAAGATTAGCTGACGTTTGATATGTAACAGGCGTCGTTTCATTTCTTTCTCTGTATACATATATTTTCCCGGTTTGTAGGGCATGCATCCACCCAGTCCGAGGATGCGGATGCCCTCGTGTACATATATTTTATCATCAATGCAAATGCATCCTTCCGGTGGTGTCTGATCATATTTCTCGTCATGGTTGCCATGCACATACAGCAGCGGGAGATTCGTGCAGCTGACAAGAAAGGACAGGTATTGCGGATTCAAATCCCCGCAGGAGAGGATGAGATCGGTATTGGTAATCTTATTACTGTTATAGTGATCCCAAAGTGCTGTGGATTCTGTGTCTGAAACAGCTAAAATTCTCATGTCGTAGGTTCCTCCTTGCGAATGCCCTCCTGACGTACCACATTCTGTGCATCTTCCCGCAGCTCGTTGGCAGTCGGAATCCGGCCAATGATGTTATCCAGCAGCCAGTCAATGGAAATGATTTCCCGTGGAGTCAGTGCGTGATTGGCATCCTTTGAAATCAGTCCCTGTTGTGCATGAAGGATTCCGTCAAATGGGTTGAAATCATAATTACGGATGGCATTGCGCAATGTATCCAGCAGATGGCGGGTTTCGTCAGGGACTGCGGAAGACCAGATTACATCAATGACATCTGCGGACATGCCCCACCAGTAGTGAAGTGCTTTATTTGCATCGGATTTTTCCTCTGTATTCCAGATACCGTTCTGCACATTACGGATGATACGTTCATAATATTTTCCCCAGTTCCATGCAGGAAATGCCAGGTTTACCGGTGTTTCACCATTGACCCGGAACAGTCCGAACTGGCGGGAGATTTTTCGTGGAATGATCATATCCTGATGGGAGATATACGTTGCACCCAGGGAATATAACTTTGCGGTGAGGTCAATATGTTCATTTTCCTTCAGCGTGGACCATTCCAGATAAATTTTTGCTTTTGGATTGACCATTTTGACACCCAGGGCAAAAGCGTTGATATTGGCTGTCATGCCGAAGATCGGGTAGTCTGCAATATAACCGATTTTGTTCGTGTCTGTCATCACACCGGCCAGAACGCCGATGAGAAATTTTGCCTCATACATTCGTCCATAATAAGTACGGATATATTTGTGGGAGGCATTCAGGGAACAGTTCAGGATTTTGATTTCCGGATGGTTAACTGCTACCCGCAGGCTGGCGCTTAAAAATTCCGGTGAGGTGGTGAAAATCATTTCATTTCCGTCTGCAATGGCCTGTTCGATAGCTGCCACAGCATCTTCGGTATCAGAAATATTGTCGTAGGCTTTCGTGCGCACACGGCCATGGAACGCATCTTTCAAATAGAGCCGTCCAAGTTCATGGGCATATGTCCAGCTGGAGGTCTCCGGTGTCTTCTTGTTAATAAAGGCAATATGTGTGACATCTTCTTCTTCAGAGGCTGTCAGAATTTTGGTCAGGATATTCTTCTTTTGTTCCGGTGCCGGATCAAATTTGACGGAAGGTTTTTCCTGGGCATTTTTTAATTCAAACTCCGCCCACATTTTCCGAAGGTTTTCCTTGATCGCGGAAGGTGTCTCATCCACCAGCTGGCTGTAATCGAACAGATCCAGATAGATGAGCAGTGCGTCGCCGGTAGTCATGTTCAGCTTGTCACCGCCAAGTTCCTTGAAAGCGTCAGCAAAGCGGTTGTAGCAGGAGCGGAATAGAATCCGGTCATCCATGCTCCAGCGTTCATATCGGCGGTGGCCAAGGTGAAAGGCAAGATGTGCATAGGAGCCTTCCTTGCTGAAAAACAAGTAGTTGATATTTGTGGCATTGTAAAAATCAAGAAATTCGTAGTAAATACGGCTTTCCGGTGTATCCTCACGGGCAGGAATGATGCGGGTCACATAGCCCGGAATGCTGATGGCATCAAAATATTTCAGGACACTGACACGCTTGTTGCCCTCCTGGATATAATAATGATTCATGTATTCGTATGCCACGATAGGATCACGGATACCTTCCTTTAAGTGTGCATCACACAGGGAAGACCATTTAGCCGCAAACTCTGTGCTTTCTCCAAGGATCGGCATAAAGTTGGGCGCAAAAGAAGAAGCGCGCCCACAGGTCTTTGTGCCGACAATGAGTTCTGTAGGAATATCTACCAGTCCGAGAGGGACTTCACCACTGATGTCTACATGTTCCAGAATAGTATCCAGAGCAGGCATTTCAACAGGAAGTTTCTGTGAAGTCCGTGTTTGCAAGTCTTTTTTTCCTGCCTTTTGGGCAGCACGATAATGTTCCATTGACATCAAAAATCACTCCTTATCGTTTGGAAGATGTTACGGAAAAATGAAATAATGTTTTTGATTTAAAGGTATCCCCTGCTTTCAAAATGACAGAAGGAAAATTCGGGTGGCTGGTTGCATTCGGAAAATGCTGTGTCTCCAGGCATGCACTTCCGTAAGCCGGGTAAGCAATGCCGTTTTTACCATGCTCAGCAGGAGACTGCGCCGGTACATACAACTGTACCCCAGGCTGATCCGTAAAGCAGGTCAGACGGATGCCGGATTCCTTTGCATATAAAGTGGCAGCCTCTTTTAAACCACTGCCGTTTAATACAAAGTTGTGATCGTATGTTTTGGAATATTTTAGCTGCGGATGCGCGGCAAAGATATCCTGCCCGATCGGTTTTGGTGTTCGGAAATCAAATGGTGTACCGGTTACATCGGTGATCACGCCGGTGGTGAGATCATTCTCGTCCGTCTCAGTGAATGAATCTGCATTGATCATCAGAAGATGTTCCAACACAGAACCGGATGCTTCACCATTTAAATTAAAATAGGAATGGTTGGTTGTGTTGAATACGGTATCCTGGTCACTGGATGCTTCGTAGGAAATGGAAAGTTCATTATCTTCACTCCAGGAATAAGTGACGATCATGGTCAGTGTCCCCGGATAACCTTCTTCACCGTCCGGTGAGACACGGGTAAAACGAACAGAATTGCCGGACTGTGCGGATTCCCAGTTGTAATAATGGAAACCACGGATACCACCATGCAGATGGTTTGGTCCGTTGTTGACGGCAAGGTGATAAGTTTTATCATTTAAAATAAAGACACCTTTTTCAATGCGGTTTGCATGTCTTCCTACTACGGCACCAAAGCTTGCGGTGTCCTTTTCATATTCTGCAAGTGTGTCATAGCCAAGGCAGACATCACGTAATTCGCCCTCTCTGTCCGGTACGCAGATGCTGACAATACGGCAACCGAAGCTGGTAATGGTCACATAAGCACCAGATGTGTTTTCCAGACGATAAAGAAACGCTTCTTCGCCGTCACTTGTGATTCCAAAAGAACTTTTTGTAATAGCCATTTCAAAACCCTCATTCTTTCTTTAAATTAATTCAGACGCGCGTTACACTTCTCATTTGTGTACGAGCATACCTAGAGTATACTCGCAGGTGACAGGTGCTGACAAGTAAAATCTTTTGTGGTATACTGTTTCCTATGAGTACATTAAATGATCATCAGGAAAATAAAATTCTGACACAGGTAAAAAAAGTGGATGCACAGCATCCGGATATGACTATTATACGGGAAGCCGCTGAAATTATCCGTACAGGCGGGCTGGTTGGTTTTCCGACAGAAACGGTATATGGACTGGGAGCAGACGCATTACTGCCGGAAGGGGCGAAAAGAATTTATGCAGCAAAAGGGCGTCCGTCTGACAATCCATTGATTGTACATATTGCTGAATTTGAGGCGTTGGATAAGATCACTGCGGATATTCCGCCGCAGGCAAAGGCACTGGCAGATGCATTTTGGCCGGGACCGCTGACCATGATCTTCCGGAAAAGCGAAGCGGTGCCATATGAGACCACCGGTGGACTGGATACGGTGGCTGTCCGTATGCCATCCCATCCGACTGCACTGGCGTTGATCCGTGAGAGTGGCGGTTATATCGCTGCACCGAGCGCGAATACATCCGGCAGACCAAGCCCGACACTGGCGGAACATGTCTATGAGGATCTCAACGGCAAGATTCCGATGATCCTGGATGGCGGAGCCGTAGGTATCGGCATTGAGTCTACGATCATCGATCTGAGTGAAGAAATTCCGATGATCCTGCGTCCGGGTTATATTACAAAAGATATGTTGGCGGAGGTGATCGGTGCAGTAAAGGACGATCCGGGATTTGTAAGTACGGATCCGAATGTACATCCGAAGGCTCCGGGGATGAAGTATCGTCATTATGCACCGAAAGCAAATCTGATCATTGTCTCCGGTGAGGCAGATGCTGTTGTGATGCGTATCAATGAACTGACCGGAGAATACCGGAAAAAAGGCGAAAAGGTCGGCATCATCTGTACGGATGAAAGCCGGGCACAGTATATCGGTGATGTGATCGAGAGCATTGGAAGCCGTCAGGATGAGGACAGTATTGCACAGCATCTGTATGCAATCCTGCGTGATTTTGATGAGATGGATGTCAATGTCATTTTCTCAGAAAGTTTTGCAACACCGCGGATCGGACATGCGATCATGAACCGTCTGCTGAAGGCAGCCGGACATCAGGTGATTGAAGTATAGAGAGCAATTTATAGTCTGAAAAGAGGTGGAAGTTTGGATAGAATCGAGAAGATAATTTTTGTGGGGAAACGTGCGATCTGTCGGGAGCCGATGGCTGCGGCGATCCTGCAGCGGGAACATCTGAATTTCCCGGTGGAGATACTGGCACGGGGATTTGTGGTATTATTTCCGGAGCCACTGAATCAGAAAGCGGAGGCTGTGATGATCAGCAACGGTATTGCACTGGAAAATTATATGTCCAGTCAGCTGGAACCGACAGATTTTGGGGATACGACGCTGATACTGACCTTTGATCAGGCAGCGAAAGAAAAAGTGCTGGAGATGGAAGGTGCACAGAATGTGGAAGTGCTGACAGATCTGACCGGCGATGAGCTGGAGATCCTGGATCCGTATGGGGCGGAGTTGGTGACTTACGGCATCTGCTATGAGACCTTGTCCAACACGATACATAAGCTGGCAGAGTTATTAAACGAAGAAAATATGGAAGTTTAGTGGACCTGAACATAGGATATTAAATTTTTGCTTGTAAGAAAAAAGGAGTTGGCACTCAATGAATGGTGTGTGTCAGCTCCTTCTTTTTCATAACTATTTTTGTTTAAAGATGTAACGATTAATCAAATAAAAAATAACATTGAATGTTAAGTTTTCTGCGAATTTTTGCAGAAAAATAGTAATTAATATCATTGGTTTTATCTCCTTCCGAATTTTCTGCATGTTCAAATGCAAAATAAATATGAAAGATAAAAAATTTTTGACTGAAAAAATGTTGTTGAACAAATGAGATGCAAAATCAATACAAATGTATTGAAGTATATATTATATAGATATATAATTAAGAAAAATTGGAAAGGAGTAGATAGAATGGCAAGTACAATACAGGTAAGAGTTGATGATGATATAAAAACAAAAGCAGATGTGTTGTTTAAAGATCTTGGAATGGATACGACAACGGCCATTAGAATATTTTTGGTGCAGGCAATAGCAAATGACGGATTCCCCTTTGAGATAAAGAAAAAAACGATTAATCCGTATAGGACTCTTTCTGAAAGTGAATTTATGGATAAACTTGAGACTTCACGTATGCATGCAAACCAGGGTGATTATCGTGATGCGGATGATGTGATTGCAGAAATGAGGAATCGGTATGGGTTATAAAGTTGTTGTTACATCAGATGCAGAAAAGGATTTTGATCGGTTTATCCAGTACCTGCTTTTTGAAAAGAAAAACGTTCAGGCAGCACAAAGTGTTCTGAATGATTTTGAAGCAACAAAAAAGAGTTTGGCACAAGTGGCAGGAAGTCTTAAATTATGTGAAAATCCACGTTTACAAATGTTTGGGTATAGGCGTATTGATTTTTTGTCACATCGGTATTTTATGTTATATCGAATAGAGGAAGACATTGTATTTATTGATAATATTTTCCACGAATTACAAGACTATGAAAATCGTATGATGTAGTTGATGTTATAGGGCATAAATGAAAAGAGCTAATTATTTTGCTGTACGCTATATTGTATTTTTTAAAAACTGCCATGTAAAAGTATAAATATAAAACGTAAATAGAAGAGAGCAGGCTGTTTTTTCTCAAGGAGCGATTGCTAGCGACTGAGACAAAACAGCCTGCTCTCTTTTTCAAAATCTACAACTTAGCCACAAAAGAAGCTAGAAAATCAAAGCACACGTTCCAGACCATACAGTGCCGCACCCAGCGCCCCGACGATCTCCGGTTCACCGGAGATATAAAGCGGTGCTTTCAGCTGTTCTTCCAGCACTTTGACCACACCCGGATTCTTGGCGACGCCACCGGTCATCATATAACCCGGTTCCAGTCCGACGCGGCGCATCAGGGAAATCGCTTTTGCGGCAATAGCCATATGGATGCCGTGCGCGATATCTGATGTCTCCTTGTTCTGCGCAATCAGGGAAATGACTTCGGATTCTGCAAATACGGAGCACATGCTGCTGATTTCGATGTTTTCTGTGGACTTCAGAGACAGCACTCCAAGATCTTCAATACCAACTTCCAGTGTGCGTGCCATCATTTCCAGAAAACGACCGGTTCCGGCCGCACATTTGTCGTTCATGACAAAATCGGTGACATCTCCTTTTTCATTCAGATGGATGGCTTTGCTGTCCTGTCCTCCGATATCGAGAATGGTGCGGATCTGCGGATTCAGATAATGAGCTCCCTTTCCGTGACAGCTAATCTCGGTTACGTTTTCATCGGCAAAAGGAATGCTGACACGGCCGTAACCGGTGGACACAATTTTTATCAGGTCAGAGCGTTGCAGTCCGGCTTTTTCTAAAATCTCTTTCAAAATGCGCTGTGCACTTTCGCCGCTTTTGGCACCGGTGCGGATGACGGCAGATGCGATCAGTTCCCTGTTCTGGTTTAAAATCACTGCATTGGTGGACGTGGAGCCACTGTCAATGCCCATGACATAGACCGGTGCAGAAGCGGAAGTTGCTGCGGGATGGTCTGCGGCTGCAGTTTTATTGTTTGAACCGTTATCAGCTGTCTGCCGGGGAATGCCTTTGCTTTCCGACGACTGTCGTTTGTTTTTAAATAACATGTTTTCTCCTTTTTTCGTACGAAGGGATTCTAAAAATGCTTCCAGACGGGTCAGAATCTGACCGGCGCATTGAGCGGTGGCATCGGTTTCGATTTTCAGAATCGGCAGATCGGAGGTCTCGCGCAGTTTCGTATATTCATAGGCATAGATATCACAGAATTTGACGGTGTGATAGATAATGCCGTCTATGTGTTTTTCATAAGCTTCCAGAATCCTCTGCCGGTTGGAGGCTGCAGCCATGCGCATGCAGGGAAGCTGATCCAGCAGGGCATGTGCGTAGGCGGGGAGGATTTGTGCTGCATGCAGGTCATAGTTGCGCTGAATGCCGGTGCAGGTCAGATCCAGAATGACTTTAGCCTGATGGTCTGCGATCAGCTGCCGGATCTTGGATCCGGGGCGGGCACCGGCCAGGGCGATGTGGAGTTTGCCATCCTGTGAAGATGTGGACGAGTCATTCGTTGAAATTGTTGGGGCTGGTGAATGATCAACAATAGCTGCTGATTGCCAGGCGGATGCATCGAAATCCCGAGAAACATTTGTACGTTTTTGCTCTGTGGCACGTTTCCTGCAGATTTCCAGAAGTTTCTCTTCAGAAAATGTTTTTCCGGAAAACGCAGTGTAAGCGTCAATAAGCTTTTCCAGCTGCCGGGTGTAAAGCGTGACGGCAAAGTCATTGATCTTGCGGGGCAGATCCAGGCAGAAGAAAAATTTGTCCGGAAACAGGTGACGGAGAATATCATAAAGGCGGCGGGAACTGTCACAACAGGAGGTGAAGATCATTCCGTCATAATCCTGTTTTTCAAATTCTTCCAGAACCGCTTTGGAAAAAGAGCACATATTCGGATGCATCAGGGCATCTGCCTGGGTGAAAGTTGTGACATGAGGTTCCATGCAGGTGATGTTCGTACCGAAAGCCTGAAATAATTCTTCCGGAACATATTTGCAAAAATAAGCCAGCATTATGCTTCCTCCTTTCTTTGTCGAAGTACTTCGAGAAATGCCTCAAAGCGGGTGCGGATCTGACCGTCGTGGCTGTTGCGGCGATCCATGCCATCGCCGTCCAGAACCAGGAGCGGAATATTTTGCCGGTCCAGTTCTTCTTTCAACAGCATGACTCCGCCGGAGGACTGCTTGCAGCCCCAGTGACAGAAATTGATGACACCGTCAGAATGCAGATCCTGTGCCAGTTCAGATACCAGTTTTGCTTTGCGTTCATATGGTCCGTTGTAGATATTCCGAACCATTTTTTCCGCCAGTGCATCCAGTGGATGTTCCGTGTTCAGTGGTGTGCGGTAATCCAGGTTCATCTCAATGGCCTGAATCTGGTAATTATCCGACAGATTGAAGTATTCCCGTAATGTTTCCTGATAGTAAGGCAGCAGATGCACCCAGAGAATATTAGTTCCGTGAAATTCCGGAGCAGTGGCCGCTTCTGCTTCCATCTGCTGATAAAAATGCAGGATTTCCGGTGTTCCGATATTCATGTGGGAGGCAAACAGCATATACATCTGCAGTGTCAGTGTGGACGGATAATGGTGGGTCTGCATGTGCTTTAAAAACCGTTCATAGCAGGCTTTCGATTCATTTTCCCGCTGCAGTACAGCGGTCAGTTCTTCCGGTTGAAATTTTTTGTGAAAGGTATCCTCCAGCATGGTGATCAGTTCTTTTAATTGTCCGGTAACGTATGCTGCCGCATCCGGTGTATCACATTGTGGAATATCCAGCAGAAAAGACGGTACATGATGCTTTTCAGACAGATGTCGGAACGTGTTGACGTTTCCGTCACAGATGGTTGACGTGGTGACCGCAAAGGCCGCCGGCGGGATGATGCCGCTGTCAATGGCACCAATGAAATTTTTGTGATAAGAGCACAGTGTGGAGGCCAGCCCTTTATTTTCCGCATAGTCAAGGAAATAGTCCTCAATGGTAAATCCGGACAAAAATGAAGACAGACATTCGATGGACAGGCTGTGCAGACCAAAGCATTGCAGCAACTCCACAGGGGCAAAAATATTTGCCCAGACGGAAGTTTCCGGATGTTTCAGTGCTTCCAGTACTTCCCCTACGGCATAGGTGTTCAGATACTGGTAAGCACCTGGCAGTTTCTTATCAGCAAGGTTCCGGCTGCGAAATTGCTCCAGTGCCAGACCGGCTTTGATCATGCGAAAAGCGGCCAGTGGATGATCCGGGGCATATTTTTTTATGATATTTCCATAAGTACGAATGATTTCCATAAAATTGTAGGTTCTCTTTCTGTTTCATATAAAAATAATATTGGGTAGAATTGTGGGAGTACGAAGTACGGAACAATTCGTATGGCATCTTTTGCCCCCAACATCATTTCCATAGCATTATACAGGAAAACATCTTTTTTGGCGAGAAATACTTCTGAGGTCATGAGCGTTTCAACTCAGACTGAGATGAAATGACTTATGAAAAACAGAGTCAAATGGGGATGGAGTTAAGAAAATTTTAACTGTAAAGAAAAGAGCGATTATGGTAAACTGAAAGTGGATGTCACTTTCCAAAGAATATTGATTATACGGATTGCTAAGCGCATCTGTTAAGTGAGGAGTTAGAACAATGGAAAAATCAAAAGTATATTTCACATCATTTAAAACAAGTTTTACAGAAAATCTGATGCAGAAGCTGGCACGGCTGGTAAAGACTGCTGGTATCGAAAACATTGATTTTCAGGATCATTATGCAGCAATCAAAATTCATTTTGGAGAATATGGAAATCTGGCATTTCTGCGCCCGAATTATGCAAAAGTCATTGCAGATATCGTAAAAGAACAGGGTGGAAAAGCGTTTCTGACAGATTGTAATACACTGTATGTAGGAAGCCGTAAAAATGCGGTAGATCATCTGGAGACTGCATATATGAATGGATTTACTCCGTATGCTACCGGCTGCCCGGTTATCATCGCAGACGGACTGAAAGGTACCGATGAGGTACTCGTTCCGGTGGAGGGCGAGTATGTCAAAGAGGCAAAGATCGGCCGTGCGCTGATGGATGCGGATATCCTGATCTCCCTGACCCATTTCAAAGGACATGAGGCAACCGGTTTCGGCGGTGCCATCAAAAATATCGGTATGGGCGGCGGATCCCGGGCAGGAAAAATGGAGCAGCACAGTGCAGGTAAGCCATATGTGAACAAAAGACTCTGTGTGGGCTGCGGTATGTGTACGAGAGTATGTGCCCACGATGCCATTACCATTGACGAACGCAAAGCACAGATCAATCATGATAAATGTGTGGGCTGCGGCAGATGTGTCGGTGTCTGTCCGAAAGATGCAGTGACACCGGGGCTTTCCGAGTCCAATGATATCTTAAACTGCAAAATGGCAGAGTACACGCTGGCAATCTGCAAGGATCGTCCGTGTTTCCATATTTCACTGATTTGTGATGTGTCACCGAACTGTGACTGTCATTCAGAAAATGACCGCCCGATCATTCCGAACGTCGGTATGTTGGCATCTTTTGATCCGGTGGCTCTGGACATGGCTTGCGCGGATCTGTGTAATCAGCAGCCGGTATTGTCAAACAGCGTGCTGGCTGAAAATATGGAGCAGCATAAACATGAGCACGGAGAATGTGACTGCGGACACGGACACGATCATTTCTATTTTACACATCCGGATACTAACTGGAGAAGCTGTATCGAGCATGCGGTCAAGATCGGTCTTGGTACTGACCAGTATGAACTGATCGAAGTATAAACGTTCAAGTAGAAAAGAAGAAGGAATGAGGACAGGAAACTATGAGCCCACAAGATAAAGTAGAGCGGGTATTAAAAGAAATCCATGTGGCATTTTCAAAAAGTGAAACATACAATGGACACCCGGATAAAGTAATCATAGACCGCAAGCAGTTTTTGAATCTGTTGGATCGGCTGAATCAGGGGATTTACGATATGATGGATCAGTATGAGCAGACACGGCAGAGCAGAAGCAATGCGGAGCGGGCTTTTCGTAAAAAAGGGGATGAAATTATTGAGGCGGCCAATGCAAACGCGGAGGATGTGTATGCTGCATCTGTCATTTATACGGCAGATATGATCGGTGCGATCCGGGAACTGATGGATCATACCAACGATTCCATGAATGATTTGTTTTTGCAGTTCCGGAAAGATCTGCGGGAACAGAAGGACAAGCTGCAGGCACATGAAAACGAATTGCAGGGGCAACTGGCGGATCTGACGGACACAAAGAAATACCTGTCCATTATTGATGATATCAATAAAGAGCGGGCACGAAAAAAAAGGGATTTGGATGCTGAGCGGGAGACCGGAGTACAGTATGCAAAAAACATGATCTACACACCGCCTTCCAGTCCGGAAATCAAAGTGAATGAGCAGTATTTTGAAAATTCCGGAACAAAGAAACCGGAGGATATACTGTGCGAACCGGTACCGGCGGAAAAACCGGATATTAAGATCAATACAAATGCAGCTTATTTTAAATGGAGGGAAAGTCAGAACGCAAAAGCGGATGGTCAGGAGCAGACAGCAGATGCAGCGGATGGTTCCGGAGGAGAGAGCGTGCATCCAAATCCGGAATTTCCGGATGAAGAATCCATCCGTCAGGCGGTTCTGGCAGATGAATTTGCGGCAGAGCAGGCACAGAATACAGCCCGGAAAAAGGAAAAACGGGATGCAGGTTCGCTGTTGAAAGATCTGATCTTTGGAAAGGAGTAGGAGAGATTTTGTTGAACAACATATTAGTGTGTGATGATGATACAGCAATTGTAGATTCCATTGAGATTTATCTCCAGCAGGAAGGATATCATGTGATTAAGGCGTATGATGGTGTGCAGGCCCTGGAGGTACTTCACAAGGAAGAGATACAGCTTGTTATCATCGATGTAATGATGCCGCGTCTGGACGGAATCCGTGCAATCTTAAAAATCCGGGAAGAGAGCAATATGCCAATCATCGTGCTGTCAGCAAAGACAGCAGATTCGGACAAGATTCTCGGATTGAATGTAGGAGCGGATGATTATGTATCAAAGCCATTTAATCCGCTGGAACTGGTGGCAAGGGTCAATTCCCAGATGCGCCGTTATACAAAGCTGGGCAACGCGGCAGAGTCCAGCAAAGTATTTCAGAGCGGCGGACTGGCGATCAATGACGATCTGAAGTCCGTCAGTGTGGATGGAGAGGCAGTCCGTCTGACTCCGATTGAATATAACATTTTACTGCTTCTAGTGAAAAATCAGGGCAAGGTATTTTCTATTAATCAGATTTACGAAAATATATGGAATGAAGAAGCCATCGGAGCGGACAATACAGTAGCGGTACATATCCGCCACATCAGAGAAAAAATAGAGATTAATCCAAAGGATCCGCAGTATCTGAAAGTGGTCTGGGGAGTTGGATACAAGATTGAAAAAATAGAACCGAGGTAATCGATGGAACAGAACAGAAAGCGCTATTCATCACTGGCAAAAGCCATTGTGATCGGTCTGCAGATGATTGCGGCGGTAGTGGCCTCAGTCAGTATCGTGTTGTTCAGTACCTGTGTCAATCAGAATATGCTGAATATGGGGGATCTGCAAAATTCTTCTTTCGTGGAATCCGGTTATTTTGAGCGGACATTTTCGAAACAGATGATGCAGCTGCTGGATTATCTGAATTTGCGGGAAGCGTTTGAAACAGACGGAGTATTTGATGAAAACCGTCCGGAGACAGTGAACGCATCACCGGAAAAAATTGCGGATTACAAAGTTTACAACAACAAATATGACCAGAATAATACCAATGTATATTACTGGCTGGGTGATCTCAGGGATAATACATATGTGACAAATATGAAAGAAACCAAAACGCAGGAAGATGCCTATGATCAGGCGGTAAAATACGAACGGTATCTGAGTTATAACAACAAAACGTTCCGCTTTGAGACAAACATTGGCGGAATGGAAAATAACTATTATCAGAACATGGCACAGTATAATGAACTGCAGAAAGGCGACTTCAGTCTGATCGTAGCGGTGGATGTGAAATTCCCACAGGAGGATGATCTGGCTGTGGCAAAGCGGGAGTTTGATAAATTGTATCCCTGGGCGCAGCGGAGTCTTGTGCTGGCAGCAGTCGGTATTGTGGTGTGGCTGATCGGACTGTGTTATATGACAGTAGCTGCGGCAAAACGGAGTGAAGATAAGGAAGTGCATCTGACGAATTTTGACAAGATCCGGACGGAGATTCCCATTGCGCTGTTGTTTGTGTTCAGTATCTGCCTGACGGCACTTGGCATGCGGGTGCACAGCCAGAGTTATGGTGTTATGAGCCGTATGGTTATAGTAGGAACCTTTGCCGTATTAGCGGATTGCTGTTTTATGGGCATGTACCTGAGTCTGGTGCGTCGGGTAAAAGCAGATACATTTTTTGAAAACAGTTACCTGCACTGGCTGCTGGTCAATCTGAAAGACACTATGCATAACCGTTATCTGGGCAACCGGATGACTCTGGTAATCTGGGGGATTGTACTGTCAAATGTCGCCATAGCCTATCTGGCTTTTCACTGTGGATACATCTGGGCATACATTCTGCTGGCAATCTTCCTGGTGTTCACGCTGATCTATTTTTCACAACGTGTGATACAGCGAAGGAAGATCCTGGAAGGTATTGAACAGATCACCCAGGGAAAATTTGATTATAAGCTGAATCTGAGTGAATATCAGGGCGATGAATATCAGTTGGCGGAAGGCATCAATCATATTGGCGAGGGTCTGGCCAATGCCATCGGTGAAAGCGTACGGGATGAGCGGATGAAAGCGAATATGATCACGAATATTTCCCATGATATCAAGACACCGCTTACATCCATCATTAATTATATAGGTCTGCTGCGCCGGGAAAAAATCGATAATCCAAGTGCGGAATCCTATATAGAAGTATTGGAATCGAAAGCGATGCGCTTAAAACAGTTAATGGAAGATCTGGTGGATGTGTCCCGTATTTCTTCCGGAAATATTACACTGCAGATGGATGACATTGATCTGGTGGAACTGGTGCGTCAGACCGGTGGTGAATTTAATGAAAAACTGGAGCAGAAAGGGCTGAATGTCATCAGTAAATTCCCAAAGGAAGCGGTGATGATCTATGCAGATGGAAGACAGCTGTGGCGTGTCATCGGAAATTTGTATAATAATACAGCAAAGTATGCGATGCCGGACACACGGGTGTATGCGGAGGTGGCTAAGGATGGCTATGAGGCAACCTTTACCATGAAAAATATTTCTGAAAAACTGCTGAATGTGGATGCAGATACGCTGGCGGAGCGGTTTGTGCGGGGAGATGAATCCCGCAGTACCGAAGGAAGCGGTCTGGGACTTTCCATCTCAAAAATGCTGACGGAACTTATGGGCGGCAAATTTGAGATTGATCTGGAGGATGATCTCTTCCGGGTGAAGCTTACGTTCCGCTGTAAGGAATAACATTAATGGTACGATTTACAACTTTAATTGACTGAAGTAAAAAACCTTGCTTTTTATGAGGCACCTTATTATAATAGAGAAGAATTATTGTCAAAATCACTGACAGAACAACAGAGAGTGTAAAAAAGAATTTTCTAAGGAGGGCACAGAACCATGAAATTACATGAGAATGGTGTATATCTGCTCAATGGAACGGAGATTATCGAAGATAATCAGGAGGCTGCTGCATGTCTTGCGGCAAAAACAGGAAAAACAGTGACCGCTGCAGAAGCTGCAACGGGTACAATGGCATATCGTATTTTGAAAGCACATAATACTTCCGGAAATATGGAACAGCTGCAGATTAAATTTGATAAGCTTACTTCCCATGACATTACTTTTGTCGGTATCATTCAGACTGCCCGTGCATCAGGTCTGGAGAAATTTCCGGTTCCGTATGTACTGACAAACTGTCACAACAGTTTATGCGCCGTTGGTGGAACCATTAACGAGGATGACCATATGTTTGGTCTGAGTTGTGCAAAGCGATATGGTGGAATTTATGTACCGCCTCATCAGGCAGTCATCCATCAGTTTGCCCGTGAAATGCTGGCAGGCGGTGGCAAAATGATTCTTGGTTCTGATTCTCATACAAGATATGGTGCACTGGGTACCATGGCAATGGGCGAGGGTGGACCGGAGCTGGTAAAACAGCTGCTTTGCAAAACATATGACATCAAAATGCCGGGTGTGGTAGCGATCTATCTGACCGGTGAGCCGATGAAAGGTGTCGGACCGCAGGATGTGGCTCTGGCAATTATCGGTGCCGTATTTAAAAACGGTTATGTGAATAATAAAGTTATGGAGTTTGTCGGACCTGGTGTGGCATCTTTGAGTGCTGATTTCCGTATCGGCGTGGACGTTATGACCACAGAGACCACCTGCCTGTCCTCCATCTGGGTAACGGATGACAAAATCAGAGAATTTTATGATATCCATGGCAGATCTGCAGATTATGCAGAACTGAAACCAGAGAAAGTTGCTTATTATGACGGCTGTGTAGAAGTGAACTTAAGCGAAATCAAACCAATGATCGCTATGCCATTCCATCCGAGCAATACATATACGATTGAAGAAGTAATTGCAAACCTGGAAGACATTCTGGCAGAGGTTGAGAAGA
>JABLTO010100859.1_pt1 | contig 42049 bp, 50 predicted proteins | sample 7160091 | NCBI WGS metagenome assembly JABLTO01 (sample SAMN14651225, study PRJNA627086) | human gut metagenome | isolation source: feces | host: Homo sapiens
CAGTAGTTACTAAAGCTAGAAAATCAATTGCTGGATTTAAAGTAAGAGAAGGTCAATCAATTGGATGTAAAGTTACATTAAGAGGAGAAAATATGTATAACTTTATGGATAAATTAATTTCAATTGCATTACCTCAAGTTCGTGACTTTAGAGGAGTTTCTCCTCGTGCATTCGATGGAAGAGGAAACTATACAATGGGAATTAAGGAACAATTGATTTTCGCTGAAATAGATTATGATGAAGTTGTAAAAGTTCGTGGTATGGATATCGTGTTCGTTACAACAGCAAAAACTAATGAGGAATCATTTGACTTATTAAATGGACTTGGAATTCCTTTTAGAAAGTAATTGGAGGGTAAAATGGCAAGAAAAAGTATGAAAATTAAAGCTAATAGACCACAAAAGTTTAAAGTACGTGAATATACTAGATGTTCTCGTTGTGGTAGACCACATGCAGTTATGAGCAAGTTTGGTATATGCCGTATTTGCTTTCGTGAATTAGCTTATAAAGGACAAATACCAGGAATAAAAAAATCAAGTTGGTAATTGGAAAGGAGGATATAAATTATGGCAGTAGTTACAGATACAATTGCAGATATGTTAACTCGTATTCGTAATGCTAACCAAATGCGTTATGAAGAAGTTAAAGTTCCTGCATCAAAAGTAAAAGAAGAAATTGCTAGAATTTTAAAAGAAGAAGGATTTATTAAAGATTACAAGTTAGAAAAAGATAATGTTCAAGGAACTCTAGTATTAAGTTTAAAATATACTGAAAAACGTGAAAGAGTTATAACTGGACTTAAGAGAATTTCCAAACCAGGACTTCGTGTATATGCGAAAAATGATGAAATTCCTAAAGTGTTAAATGGATTAGGAATCGCAATTATTTCTACATCTAAAGGAATTATGACAGATAAGGAAGCTCGTAAGCAAAATATAGGTGGGGAAGTTCTAGCTTATATTTGGTAATTATAAAATATAAGGAGGTGTCAAGATGAGCCGTATTGGAAATAGAATAATAACAATTCCTGAAGGAGTTACAGTAACTTTAGAAAATAATGAAGTTGTTGTAAAAGGACCAAAGGGTGAATTAAAACAGGTAATGTTAAAAGATATTACTATGAAACAAGAAAACAATGAAATTATCTTAGAACGTAAAAATGAAGCTGCTAAAGCTATGCATGGAACAATGAATGCATTAATTTCAAATATGATTACTGGAGTAACTAAAGGTTACGAAAAGGCTCTTGAAATTATTGGTGTTGGTTATCGTTTCAATGTTCAAGGTAAAAAGTTAACTATTAATGCTGGTTATTCTCATCCAGTAGAAATGGAAGTTCCTGAAGGTCTTACAGTTGAATCTGTAAGCAATACTGAAATTACAGTAAAAGGAATTGATAAAGTATTAGTTGGTGAATTTGCTGCTAATATTAGAAAAGTTAGAAAACCTGAACCATATAAAGGTAAAGGAATTCGTTATAAAGATGAACATATTATTCGTAAAGAAGGAAAGAAAGCTGCTTAAGGCAAGTAGATAGAAGGGAGAAAATAAAATGATAAAAAAACAATCTCGTAATAGTATGCGTATTGTACGTCATGAAAGAATTCGTTCTTCAATTAAAGGAACAGCTGAAGTACCAAGATTATGTGTTTTCCGTTCAAATACTGGAATTTATGCACAAATAATTGATGACGAGGCTAAAACTACTCTTTGTTCTGCTTCAACACTTGATAAGGATTTAAAACTTAAAAATACAAAGAATATTGAAGCAGCTAAAGCTGTTGGAGAAGCAATCGCTAAGAAAGCTTCAAAAGCAAAAATTAAAAAGGTAGTATTTGATAGAGGTGGATATCTTTATCATGGTCGTGTAGCTGCTTTAGCAGATGCTGCACGTGAGAATGGATTAGAATTCTAATAGGAGGTTATTATGCAAAGAAAGGCACAAGAAAAAGACAAGACTTTAGAAGAATTAGTAATTGATGTTAAAAGTGTTGTTAAAGTTAACAAAGGTGGACGTCAAAGAAGATTCTCTGCTACAGTTGTTGTTGGAGATAGAAAAGGTCGTGTTGGATTAGGTATTGGTAAAGCTAACGAAGTACCTGATGCAATAAAAAAAGCTATTCAAGATGCTAATAAGAACATCGTTAAAATACCTTTAATTGATGGAAGAACAGTTGCTCATGAAGCTATTGGAACTAGTGGAGCTGCAAGAGTTATTATTAAACCTGCTAAAGCTGGTACTGGTGTAATCGCTGGTGGATCTGTTCGTGCTGTTCTTGAATTAGCAGGAATTCGTGATATTGTTTCAAAGTCCCTTGGAGCAAGAACAAAATTAAATATGGCTAGAGCTGCAGTTAATGCATTAGCATCAATTAAAACACCAGAAGAAGTTGCTGCATTACGTGGTAAAACAGTAGAGGAGATATTAGGATAATGAAGTTACATGAATTAGAGAAAAATATCGGAGCTAAGCAAAGCAAAAAGCGTGTAGGTCGTGGACCAGGAAGTGGACTTGGAAAAACTTCTGGAAAAGGACAAAAGGGACAAAAAGCACGTAGTGGTGGTAGTATTAATCCAGTATTCGAAGGTGGACAATTACCATTATATAGAAGACTTCCAAAAAGAGGTTTCTCAAACTACTTATTCAAAACTGAATATGCAGTTATCAATGTTGAAGATTTAAATGTATTCGATAACGGTACAGTTATTACTCCAGCATTATTAAAAGAAAAAGGAATAATAAAAAAACAATTAAAGGGTATTAAAGTATTAGGAAATGGTAAATTAGAAAAGAAATTAACTATTCAAGCTAATAAATTTTCTACTAGTGCTTTAGAAAAGATCAAAGAAAGCGGAAGTAAAGCTGAGGTGATCTAGGATGTTTAAAACCATGAAGCAATTATTCACTCCTACAAATAAAGACTTACGTCATAGAATTTATTTTACACTTGGTGCTTTAATGATTTTTATTCTAGGAATATCAATTCGTGTTCCTGGAACTGAAGATTTAAGTGAAAATTTAAGTTTCCTTGAATTATTAAACACTATGGGTGGAGGAGCTTTGAAGAATTTTTCAATATTTGCTTTAGGTGTTATGCCTTACATTACTGCATCAATTATAATGCAGCTATTACAAATGGATATTATTCCATATTTTACAGAATTAAGTAAACAAGGTCCAACAGGACGTCAAAAATTAAATACAATAACAAGATATATGGGTATAGCTTTTGCTTTTATAGAAGGTTATGCATTCGCATTTGCTTTCATTGGTAAAAATGGAAGTCCAATGGAATACTTATATATATCAACAGTATTAACTGCTGGTACATCATTCTTGTTATGGTTGGGTGATCAAATCACTCAAAAAGGTATTGGTAATGGTACAAGTTTAATTATCATGGCTGGTATTATTGCTACATTACCTCAAATGTTCGTAACAGCTTTCCAAAGCTTAGTTACATTTGATACAGTTCAAGTGGCTGCACTTGGTATTACTAAATTTATATTATTTGTAATTGTATATTTCTTAGTTGTAATTGGAATGATTTATGTTCAAGAATCAGAAAGAAGAATTCCTATTCAATATGCTAATAAATCAACATCAGCATATGGAAATGCTGGAAGTTCTTTCATGCCAATTAAGATTAATACAGCAGGAGTTATTCCAGTAATTTTCGCATCAAGTTTAATTTCTATTCCAGGATTTATAGCAAGAGTAGTAAAGAATGAAGCATTTTCAGTATTTGTTTCTAAGTACTTATCTTATACTACACCAGTTGGTTTCTTAATATATGTTATACTAATATTCTTATTTGCATATTTTTATACATTTATTCAAGTAAAACCAGAAGAATTTGCTAAAAACTTGAAAGAAAATGGTGGATACATTCCAGGTATTAGACCAGGTGATGATACTCAAAAGTATTTAGTTAAAATCTTATCAAGATTAACTGTTTTAGGAGCTGTATTCTTAGTAATAATTGCAGGTATTCCAATTCTATTTTCTAATTTCACAAGTATGCCTACAACTGTTTCAATCGGTGGTACTGGTTTATTAATCGTTGTTGGAGTTGCACTTGAAACTTACAAACAATTAGAAGGTAGTTTACTTGCAAGAAATTATAAGCGAGGATATAGGAGATAATGAAGAATATAATGTTTATTGCTCCACCTGCTGGAGGAAAAGGTACTCAAGCTGAAATTATTGAAGCTAAGTACCATATTCCACATATTTCTACTGGTGATATCCTAAGAGATATAGCAGAAGAAAATAGTGAATTAGGACAATATGTTGCTGAAGTTCTATCTAGTGGAGAATTAGTTAAGGATGAAATAACCGATAAGCTAATTGAAAATCGTCTAAGAAAAGCTGATTGTAAAAATGGTTTTATAATAGACGGTTTTCCAAGAAATATTGATCAAGCACTTCGTTATGATCATATTTTAAAAAGATTAGGCTATGATATTGGTGCAGTCCTATTAATTAATATCGAAAAGAAAACATTAGAAAAAAGGGTAATTGGTAGAAGAGTATGTGAAGATTGTGATGCTGTATTCAATATCAATATTGAAGATAGTAAGCCACAAGTTGATTCCATATGTGATAATTGTGGAGGAAGACTTTATCAAAGAAATGATGATAATTTAGAAGCATTTGAAAATAGATATAGTCTTTATTTAGAAAAAGTTACACCAATTATAGAACATTACAAAAATTTAGGTGTTTTATATGAAATTGATGGTAATAAACCAAAAGAAGATGTAACAAAACAAATTGAGAGTATTATTGGGGATGATCATAAATGATTACTTTAAAAAGTAAGAGAGAAATTGAATTAATGAGAATTGCTGGTAATATAGTTTACAAAACTCATAAATATTTAGAACCATTTTTAAAACCAGGTATTACTACTCAAGAAATTGATGATTTAGCAGATAAGTATATTAGAAGTTTAGATGCTACTCCATCATGTAAAGGGTATGAAGGTTTCCCAGCTGCTATATGTATTTCTGTAAACGATGAAGTTGTTCACGGTATTGCTAGTCAAAGAAAGCTTGAAGAAGGTGACATAGTAACACTTGACATTTGTGCATGTTATAAAGGTTACCATGGTGATTCTGCTTGGAGCTATGCTGTTGGTAATATCGATGAAGAAAAAGCTCATTTAATGAAATATACAGAGGAATCTTTATTTATTGGTCTTAATGAAGTAAAACCTGGCAACAGAATTGGTGATATTGGCTATGCAATTTCAAACTTTGCCAAAGAACATGGCTTAGGTGTTGTTAAAGAATTGTGTGGTCATGGTATAGGTACTGATTTACACGAAGATCCTGACGTTCCAAATTATGGGTTAAAACATACTGGAGTAAAATTGAGAGAAGGTATGGTTATAGCAGTTGAACCTATGTTAACTGCAAAGAGTCCAAGTATAGAAATATTAGATGATGACTGGACAATAGTAACTAGAGATCATCATCCTGCTGCACACTTTGAACATACAGTGGTAGTAACGAGTGATGGTTATGAAATCTTGACAGGAGAGTGGAAAGATGGCTAAAGAAGATACAATTGAAGTAGAAGGTAAAGTCCTTGAGATAATACCTGGTGGTAAATTCAAAGTTCAATTAGAGAACGGACACATTATAGAAGCCCACGTTTCTGGTAAAATACGAATGCACTATATTCGTATCTTAGCAGGGGATACAGTAATGGTCGAATTATCACCATATGACTTAACACGTGGGCGTATTACCTATCGTAAATAGTAGGAGGGATAAGAATGAAAGTAAAAGCATCAGTTAAACCAATTTGTGCAAATTGTAAAGTAGTAAAGCGTAAAGGAAAAATAAGAATTATTTGTAGTAAAAATCCAAAGCATAAACAAAGACAAGGATAATTAATAGGAGGTGTAGATAAATAGCACGTATTAAAGGTGTAGACATTCCAAATGATAAACATATCGTTATTTCGTTAACTTATATTTATGGTATTGGAAGAAGTTTAGCAAAAGAAATTTGTGAAAATGCAGGTGTTGAACCTACTAAAAAAGCAGGAGATATCACTCAAGAAGAATTAATCAAATTACGTGATGAAATTAATAAACATTTAACTGAAGGTGACTTACGTCGTGAAGTTAATATGAATATTAAGACTAAGATGGAAATTAATTCATATGAAGGTTCCCGTCATAAAAAGGGATTACCTGTTAGAGGACAAAGAACAAACCGTAATGCTAGAACTCGTAAGGGTAAAGGTAAGACTGTCGCAAATAAGAAGAAAGTATAGTAATTAAAAGTTAAATAAAAATAATGAGGAGGTTATAATTATGGCTTACAAGACAAGAAAGAAAAAAGTCAAAAAGAATGTTCCAGAAGGTGTTGCACATATTCACTCAACATTTAACAACACAATTACAACAATTACAGATAAAGATGGTAATGCAATTAGCTGGGCATCAAGTGGAGCACTAGGATTTAAAGGTAGTAAAAAATCAACTCCATTTGCTGCAGGTATGGCAGCAGAAGCTGCAGGAAAAGCTGCATATGATATCGGTATGCGTAAAGTTGAAGTATATGTTAAAGGATTAGGTCCAGGACGTGAAACTGCTATTCGTTCACTTCAAACAGCAGGACTTGAAGTAACAGCAATCTATGATGTTACACCAATACCACATAATGGATGTCGTCCACCAAAACGACCACGTGGTTAATTAAAGGGAGGTTAGTAATATATGTTACAATTTGAAAAACCAATTTATAAAATAACAGATTCAGTAGAAAGTAATTTTTATGGCAAGTTTGAACTTGAACCATTAGAAAGAGGATTTGGTACTACTTTAGGTAATGCTTTAAGAAGAGTTATGTTATCATCTCTTCCTGGTAGTGCTATTAGTAGTATTAAAATAGATGGTGTTCTTCATGAATTCCAAACAATTGAAGGAGTATATGAAGATGTAACAACTATTATCTTAAATTTAAAAGGTGTAGTGTTAAAGAATCATTCTAATGAAGCAAAAGTTGTTAGAATTAACGCTTCAAAAGAAGGAGTAATTACTGCTGGGGATATTGAACATGATGCTGATATCGAAGTAATTAATCCTGATAAAGTTATTGCAACTTTAGCTAATGGTGGTCACTTAAGTATGGAAATGACTGTTACAAATGGTCGTGGATATGTTAAGAGTGAAGAAAATAAGAGATTATATGACTTAAAGAAAGCAGGAGTTATTGCAATAGATTCATTATATTCTCCAATTGAAAGAGTATCATATGAAGTTGGAAATGCTCGTGTTGGTCAAGATGAAAGTTATGATAAATTAACTATGAATGTATGGACAAATGGTTCTATTAAACCAGAAGAAGCTATCGCTTTAGCATCTCGTATTTTAATTGAACACTTTGAAGTACTTACAGATTTATCATCAATAGCAGATGCTACAGGAATGATGATTGAAAAAACTGAAGATCCAACAGTAAAAGCTTTAGAAACATCTATTGAAGATTTAGATTTCTCAGTAAGAGCTTATAACTGTTTAAAAAGAGCTGGTATTCATACTTTACAAGATCTTGTTAATAAGAGCGAAAATGATATGATGAAAATCCGTAATCTAGGTAAGAAGTCTCTAAAAGAAGTTCTTGATAAGATTAGAGATATGGGATTAGTTTTACGTGATGATGATTAAAAGAGGAGGAAATAATTATGGCATATAGAAAATTAGGTAGAGACAACAAACATAGAAGAAGTATGCTTGCTACATTAACTAAGCAAGTAATCGTTAATGAATCAATTAACACTACTGAAACAAGAGCTAAAGAAGTTCGTAAGTTTGTTGATAAAATGATTACTTATGGTAAAAAAGGTGATCTAGTTTCTCGCCGTAAAGCATTAGCTTTCTTACATAATGATAAGAAAGTTGTTGATAAAATATTCAATGAATTAGCACCACGTTATCAAAATCGTAATGGTGGTTATACACAAATCTTAAAATTAGATGAAAGACGTGGAGATGGATCATTAATCGTTATGTTAAAATTAATGGATGGTGATTCACAAGCAAAATAAGACAGATTTCTGTCTTTTTTTGTTTTTCTTCCATTTTTTTGATATACTTAAATTAGATATAGGAGAGTGATTACAATGTCAGAAAACAGTATTTATATCGATGAAAAAACTGGTAATGCTATTTTTGCAAAGAAAAAAGAAAATGGTAGTTATAGTTTCTATGAAACTAGAAAAAATGATGATGGCAGTTTTTGTATAAACGAACTTGAACCAATAAATGATATTTTTGACTATATTGAACAAAATGACATAGATGTAAAAATCCTTTCAAAAAAAGATGCAAGTGTAGGTGGAAAGAATGGAAAGTAATGATAAAGATTTATATCAAGAATGTGATGATATCGTAGATAATATCCTAAATAATTATGCATCATATTCTAACGATGAAAAATTAAGAAAACTTTATATTGAAGTTGGAAAATTATTATCTAAAAGTCCTGTTTTCTTTTATGAAAGAGATCCAGAAAAACAAAAGGAAATTTATGATAATTATAAAATAATTAGGAATAGAGAAGTTGTTTGTAAAAGTGTTGTTTTTCTATTTTGCAATTTAGCTGAAAAACTTGATTTAAAGTGTCGCCCGATAGAGTGTGATGATATAGAAAATATTAATTTTAATCACTGGGCATTAGTATATGAAAATGAAGGTAAAAAATACTTAATTAATCCTATTCCCGATTTTTATAGAGTTCAAATGAACTCATCTACAAAAAGTTTTTGTCATACCGAAGATTATAAATTTTATCAAGATGAAAAATTTGATAGTATGAGTGATGAATATTTAAGACAAATAGATAAATCAATTGGTTATTTAAAAAATGATTGTTATACTGATGAATTATTTGAAAAACTTAGTGAAGAAATGCAATCTGGTTTAGGTACATTTATTGTTAGAACTAGCAATTATTATCAAGAATATTATCTAAAACTATTAGATTTAATTGATGATAACAAGTTAAGCATTGAAGAGAAAATGACTGAGATTGGAAAAATAGATATAAATTATGAAAAAAATAAACCAATTATCGAAGAAACATTCCAAAAGAAAATAATCAGTCAAAAAATGAAAAAAGCTATTCATAGTGGTGCTTATAATTCTTTAAAAAATACAAATTCTGAAATAAATAAAACTCGTTATGGGGCTGATTTTGTTGGAAGTATGGATGTTACAAATTTAAAAGCAATGAAAAGAGATATTTTATTGTATAAATTTAATTATCTTATGAAATGTATTCCTAAATATACGACTGATTTGACTGGTTATATTGAAAATAAAAATTTCATGGATGAACTAAGTAAAATGTTTTTTAAATCTTCAATGGAAAGAGAATGTATACACAGGCATACTGTTGTTCAGGAAAATGATGATGGTACGAATAATTATTATTTAATGTTTGCGATTAAAGATCCAGAGGAAGATAATAGTTATTATTGTTTTTATGATCATAAAAGCAAAACTTTCGAAATGCCTCTTGAACCAATTTCATTTATGATGGAACATAAAATGTCACCACTAAAGAATAGTTCTTTAAATGAAAAGATAGCTAATGAATATAGAACTAGTGCATTAGCTGTTAATACACATTTTATACTTGATAGTGTTGGTATTAAAAAGTAGTTATAAACTACTTTTTTGTTAGCATTTTTTTTGATATAATAAAGAAAAAGAGGTGATTAATGATGAAGGCCTTAATTACAGGAGCAAGTAGCGGAATTGGACTTGAATGTGCTAAATATTTAGCTAGTAAGAAAATAGAGGTTATTTTAGTTGCAAGAGATAGAGAAAAGTTAGAAACTATTCAAAAGACTTTACCCACAAAAACAACCATAATTGTAATGGATTTAAGTAATGAACAAAAGGTTAAAGAACTATGTGCACTTCTTAAGAATGAATCTATAGATATTTTAATAAATAACGCTGGATTTGGTTCATTTGGTAATTTTACAGAAACAGAATTAAACAGAGATTTAGAGATGATTGATACTAATATAAAAGCTGTTCATATCTTAACTAAATATATTTTAAAAACAATGAAATTAAGAAATAGTGGTTATATTCTTAATGTTTCTTCATCAGCATCTTTTATGCCAGGTGGACCATTAATGAGTACATATTATGCTACTAAATCATATGTTTCAAGTTTAACTAAAGCAATTAATTATGAACTAAAAAAAGAAAAAAGTAAAGTAGTTGTTTCAGTTTTATGTCCTGGACCAGTTGATACTAATTTTAATAATGTAGCAGGAGTAAAGTTTGGAGTTAAACCACTATCTGCAAAGTTTGTTTCAAGATATGCAATTGATGAAATGTTAGATAAACATAAAATGCTTATTATTCCAGGTAAGAAAATGAAATTAGCAAAATTTTTCAGTAGATTTGTATCAGAAAAATTTTTATTAAAAATAACCTATAAAATACAAAGAAAAAAGAAATAAGGAATAGGAATGATACTACATGAATGAAGTACTACAAGTAAAAAATTTAAATTATAAAGCCTTGTTTAAAGACTTAAACCTAACTATTTATGAAAATACCATAAACTTAATTACAGGTTCTAATAATTGTGGTAAAACGACATTTATCAAAATATTAAGTGGTTTAATTGATACTGAAAAGTCTGTTTTTTATCAAAAAAAAGATATAAGTAAGTTAAAATCTAAGGAGTTAGCGACTACTTTTTCACAAGTAATCTTTACTAATAATTTTAATTTTCATTTTTTAAATTTAGATCAAGAAATTCTTTTTTATTTAGATAAAACTGATTTATCTGTTTCTGAAAAAAAGATGAAATATAGACATTTGGTAAAACTATTTGACTTGGAAATGTTTTTATATGAAGATATAAATAGATTAGACTATTATACAAAAATCAAAATTTTAGTTTTACTTGCAACTATATCTTCACCCAAAATTCTCTTTTTAGATAATGTATTAGACAATCTAGAAGAAAAAGAAGGATTAGAAATTATTAATACTTTGAAAAAAATAGGTGGAATGACTGTTATTATAAGTTCAAGTAGTCTTAATTTGGCTCTTAGTTGTGATTATATTCATGTCTTAAGTAAATCTAGTTTTATTTTATCAGATACTACTATGGAAGTATTGAAAGAAGATAGCCTTCTAAATAAAATAGGTTTAAACATACCATTTATGGTTGATTTATCACTTAAATTAAAATACTATGATTTAATAGATGATGTTGAACTTGATATGAATAGGATGGTTGATAAATTATGGAAATAACTTTTGAAAGTAAATTTAAATTAAAAAGTAATCAAATAATTGGACTTATAGATAAGAATCGATATTTTATCAATTATTTAGAAAAAGTAGGTTTTACAAAGAATAATATTGTTGTTGATAAAAAGAAAGTATTAATAAAAGAACTTGGTAGCTTTAAAAAGAAAATAAGTATTATAAACAATTATTTAAATGATACTTTAGATTTAACTGTGTATCAATATATGAAATATATTATTTTTACAGATATGTTAGATTTGAAAAACTACAAGAAAAAAATTTATGACTCTTTAAAAATTATTGGTTATCAAGAAAGTTATTTAGATAAGAAAATAAATTCTTTATCTAAAACTGAGAAACAATGGATAAGTTTTGCGATAGGATTGCTTTCTAATCCTGATATGATTATTTTAGATAACTTTTTTAAATCATTTGATTTGAAAAATACTAAGAAGATGATGAGACTTTTAACACAATTAACAGAACAATATAATAAGATTGTTGTTATTTATGAAAATAGTTCTGATATTATTTATTCTTTATCTAAATATACTTTTATTATAAAAAACAGTGAAGTTTTAATAGAAGGCGATACTAAAGATATATTTAGTAATAACATGAACTATTTATTAACTAATGGTGTAGAAATACCAAAAACGGTAGAATTTTCTTATCTAGTAAATGAAAAGAAAAAAGTAAGATTGGGATACTTTAAGGATGTTAGAGATTTAATAAAAGATATATATAAAAAAGTTTAGGTGATAAAATGAGATTTTTAATATGTTTTTCATATGATGGTTCTAATTATTCTGGTTATCAGATACAACCAGGATTAAATACAATTCAACAGTGTTTAGAAGATGCAGTATATAAAGTTAATAATAGTATTAAAAGAAGTGTTCATTCATCAGGAAGGACAGATAAACATGTTCATGCTTTAAGACAATATGCTCATGTTGATTTAGATATTGATATAACTCCTAAAAAATTAAAAAGAGCTTTAAATAGTAATTTGCCCGATGATATTCATGTTATTGATGTATTAGAAGTATCAGATGAATTTCATGCTAGATACAATGTTTCTTCTAAAGAATATAAATATTATTTGAATATGGGTGAATATAATCCAATTGAAAGAAATTATGTTTTTCAATATAATTATAGTCTTGATGTAGAAAGAATGAAGGATGCTATAAAGGTGTTTTTAGGGGAACACGATTTTAGAGCCTTTGTTACTGATAATAAAGAGAAAGAAAATTGTGTAAGAACCATTACGACTGCTAATATTGATATTTTACCTGATAAAAAAATTGTTTTCACTTTTAAAGGAACTGGTTTTTTACGTTATCAAGTAAGAAATATGGTAGGTATTTTAATTAAAGTTGGAGAAGGAAAAATATCCACAGAAGATGTGGAAAAAATACTGTTGAGTAAGGAAAGAGGTTCTTTATCAAAAACAGCATCAGCTAATGGTCTATATTTAGTTGATGTTAAATATAATAATATTGAATTTTAGTTATAAAACTATTGCAATTTAATAGTTTTTTTAGTATAATGATAACTGGTACATTCAAATATCCCCACATAAATTGAGTTCTGGGAAAACTCGATTTAAGTAAAAGGAGAAAAAAATTATGAAAAGTTATATGCAAAAAAAAGAAACAGTAGAACGTAAGTGGTATGTTATTGATGCTGAGGGTAAACCTCTAGGTAGAGTAGCAAGTTTAGCTGCAGTATATTTACGTGGTAAAAACAAACCTACATATACACCACATATTGATTGTGGAGATAATATTATTATTATCAATGCTGAAAAAGTATTATTAACAGGTAATAAGGAAAATAACAAGATGTATTATAATCATTCTATGTATTTAGGAGGATTAAGAGAAAGAACAGCTAAAGAAATGAGAGAAAGATATCCAGAAGAGATGGTAGAAAGAGCCGTAAAAGGAATGTTACCACATAACAGATTAGGACGTCAAATGTATAAGAAATTATATGTATATACTGGATCAGAACATAAGCACGAAGCTCAAAAGCCAGAAGTGCTTGAAGTTAAGTAGGAGGTTTAAAGTATGGCAAAAGATAAGAAAAATGTTTATACTGGTACTGGACGCAGAAAGACAAGTGTTGCACGTGTTAGTCTAACTTCAGGAACAGGTAAAATTACTATTAATGGACATGATGTAAATGAATATTTTCCTAATAAGTTATTAGTTCTTGATTTATGTCAACCATTAGATATCACAAATACAAGAGAAATGTTTGATGTTACTATCGTAGTTAAAGGTGGAGGTCTTTCAGGACAAGCAGGAGCAAGCCGTTTAGGAATTTCTCGTGCATTACTTGATTATGACAAAACAACACCAGCTGATTCTGAAAATAGTTTCCGTAAAACATTAAAGGTTGCTGGATTTATTACTAGAGACGCTCGTAAGAAAGAACGTAAAAAACCAGGTTTAAAGAAAGCACGTCGTGCACCACAATTCTCAAAACGTTAATCTACAAAGTTTCGAAGACATATTTATATATGTCTTTTTTTGTTTGATAACATATAATAAATTAGGTGATATTATGCTTATTGAATTATTTAAAAAGGTTTTATTTGTCGCAATAGTCATTAGTACAATTTCATGTTCTTTTATTCAAAAGACAAAAAGTGGTTTTAAAAGTAGTAAATTTTTAGTGTTTTATAGTTTTATAATAAATATGGTTATAAGTATTTTATTTTGTAAGAGTTTTACCGACTTTGATATAGGTTATAGTATTTGGGTAGGATTCTTTTCTTTTATTGGAGCAGATACTATATTTAAAACATTAGAGGGTAAAATTAGTTCTTATAGTGATTTGAAAATAAGTAATAAAGCTAGTTGATAGCTTTTTTGGTTCATAAAGAAATAAAATTAATTCCATAATTACTTATATTAATTAATCATTCACAAGGAGTATATATATAATGATTACAGACGATACAAGATCATTGACTTTTTCATCATATTATGGTATAATTAGTTAAATTTAAAAGAGGGGGATAATTATGGAAAAGGTTAAGTATAATGTCGCTGTTAAAACATACATGGAGGTATTTGATTTTTTAATAAATAGTAATGAATTTGTTTTTGAATCAAATCATGATTTCTTGAAATCTAGAATTAAAATAGATGCTAGATATGGTTTTATTATGGAAACCCAAAGTATAAGAGGAAGTTGGGAGAATTCTACAGAAGAAGTTGTTCCTGCAATTTTTATTCTAAAAGTTTTAACTGATAGTATTGATGTTGTTTTAAAAACTAGAGATATACCTGCCATTTCAGGCGAAAAATATGCTTATATTAATTATACTAAGGCAAAATTATCTGGTAAAAAAACATACTATAATTCATATCAAGAAATAGTTTCAAAACTTAGAACTGTTAAAAGATTACAAGAAGGGGTTTCTTATTCTGATGGGAAGGTTATAAATTTTGAATTATTGAAAATAAAAGAGTTAAGTAGTACTTTCAATAGAATGTCCCCTTTAGATAAGAGAACTATAGAATGTTATGCTAGAGTAGAAGAAGAACTAGTAAATTATACTTCTAATTTATTACTTGTAGATGAATATGGTTATCCACTTGATTATTTACATAGAGCAACATTTGATGGAAAAGATGATAGTGTAAGGGTAGCAAGCAAAGATACATATGTTAAGTGGGAAGATTTTAAAGACTGTATTTTAGATAATTATACTTATCAAAAAGAAGAAAATAAATTTGATCTAGCTGGAGTATATTCACCTTGGGATAGCAATCCATATATATCTTCATTAGGTTTAGATGGTAAAACAAAATAAATATAAAGCTAATTAGGTAATAACAAGATTTATAAAGTTATTACCTTTTAATTTTAGTCTAAAATAAAACATATATATTAAATAGGTGAAATTATGTTAAAAAATAAATATAGAACTTTAATATTAATATGTTTTTTTCTACTTGTTATTTCTTTTCAGGTAATATCTGCTAAAGAACTTCCACTTTTTCAAAAGGTAATTGTTGTAGATGCTGGACATGGAGGTAGGGATCCTGGCACTAGGTATGGAAACACCTTAGAAAAAGATTTGAACTTGGAAATAGCTAAGGTTTTAGAAAAGGAACTTTTAAAACAAGGTGCTATTGTTTATATGACAAGAGATGAAGATGAGGATTTGTCAAAAACAAGTGATTATCGTAAGAAAAGAGCTGATTTAAGAAGAAGAGTTAATTTTATTGAGGAAAAGGAAAGTGATTTATATTTATCTATTCATCTAAATTGGTATAAAGATTATTATTATGGAGGAGCAGAAATACTATATAATAGTATCAACAAAAATAATAAAGTTTTAGCTACTAATTTAAAAGAATCCTTAACCAATAATAATATAAAAACAAGAGATTTAAAAACGACAAATCTTTATATGTATAGGAATACTAATGTAGTAGGCGTCTTAGTAGAATGTGGTTTTCTTTCTAACAAAAATGATCGTTATTTATTAAAAACTAAGTGGTATCAAGAAAAATTTTCTAAAGCTCTTGTAGAAGGGGTTATAAAATACTTCAATTAATTAGTAATTACTGGTTGTAAAAAAAATAAAAAAAAGATATAATAAAATAGAATAAAAAGATAGAATGGGTGGTACCAGTGATTGTTAGATTAATTAAAAAATCAAAAATGTATAATTTTTCTTTACCAACTAAAGTTGCTGGTAATTATTGGTTGACAGATGATGATAGATCTGGTAACAATAGAAATCTTATAAATATTGAAGCAGAAGACGGTAAATGGAAAATAAAGAGTGACTTTGAAACAAAGGTAATGTCTGGAAATCAAGAGATTGATTCTGCTTATTTAGTAGAAAATAGTTTATATTTTTTGAAAATAAATACAGATAATGAATTTGTTATTTTATATTGTTCACAATCTGGCAATCAAAAGGAAAATAAAATTCAAGTTATTCGTAATGGTGAAATAATTATTGGAAATGATTTTAATGCTCATATAAATTATAATCATACATTAGTTTCTAAACAACATGCTAAACTTATATATAATAATGGTAGTTGGGCAATACAAGACTTAAATAGTAAATATGGTACTTACGTCAATAATGTTGCTGTCACTACTAAAAATTTAGAATATGGTGATAGTATCTTCATAATGGGATTAAAAATAGTTATTATGAGAGATTTCGTTGTGGTTAATTCTATTGGTGATAATATTAGATTTGATAGTAATACTTTCTCAATTATGAATCCAATAATTCAACATCAGACTGAAGATGATGTTATAGAAGATGAAAGTATAGATTTTTATACAGAGAATGATTATTTCTTTAGATCGCCTCGTTTTAAATCAAAAATAGAACCGGTAAATATTACTGTTGATGATCCTCCTGGAAAAGAAAAACCTAATGAAATGCCAATGATTTATGTAGTTGGTCCGATGTTTACAATGGCAATGAGTTCAGTTGCCTTTGGTTATACATCTATTTCTGGTGTTATTAATGGTACACAGGAGTTAAGTAGTGCTATGCCGACACTTGTAATGTCTGTTGGAATGCTTCTTTCTATGCTTTTATGGCCTTTACTTTCTGCCAAATATCAAAAAAAGCAGGTTGCTAAAAAAGAAAAATTACGACAAGATAAATACACAGAATATATTGAAAAACGTCATCAAGAAATTGCTTCTCAGATGAAGATTCAACGACAAGTTTTAATTGACAATTATTTGCCATTAGAAGAGGTAAAGAAAATTATTTTAAATAAGAAAAGAAATCTATGGGAAAGAGAAATAAAACAAGATGATTTTCTTGATTTAAGACTTGGTATAGGTTCAACAGAATTAGTTGGTAATATTAAATTTCCTGAACGAAAATTTACGTTAGAAGAAGATAATCTTAAAGAATTAGTTTATAAAGTAGCTTCTGAATCAAGATTACTTGTAGATGTTCCAATATCATTATCTTTTATCAAAAATTATATATGTGCAATTATAGGTGAAGGTCATCAAAAACAGAAATTTATTGAGGGATTAATTCTTCAGATGATAGCATTTCATAGCTATGAAGATTTAAAAATAGTTCTATTTACTAATCAAAAGAATGTATCTAAATGGGAATACTTGAAAGTACTACCTCATTGTTGGAATAATGATAAATCTTTGAGATTTTTCGCTACAAATAATGACGATATGAAGGAGTTATCATTGTATTTAGAAAAAGAATTTCAAAGAAGATGCAAACAAGAAAATGAAATTTCAATTAGAATTGAAGATAAAGATTATGCTGATTATTCTCCTTATTATATGATTATTACAGATGATTATAAAATGGTAAGAGATTTGGAAATTATAAAAGATGTAGCTGCTCAGGAAACAAATTATGGTTTCAGTTTAGCGATTATAAGTCCAAGGCTTACTAATTTACCAAATGAATGTAAAACATTTATAAGTATTGGTGATCAAAAGTCAGGTATTTTTGAAAATGAATTAGTTTCTAATAAACAAAAAGAGTTTGTAGCTGACTATGATAATAATTTAGATATGAATCTTTATTGTCAAAAACTTGCTAATATACCAATTGATATTGCTAAAGAAGAAAAAAATATTCCAAATGTTGTTAGTTTCCTTGAAATGTATAATGTTGGTATGGTAGAACAATTAAATATTTTAAATCGTTGGAAACAAAATGACCCAACAAAATCATTGCAGGTTCCGATAGGTGTTGATAAAAATGGTGAACAATTTAAACTTGATTTACATGAAAAATTTTATGGACCTCATGGATTAGTTGCTGGTATGACTGGTTCTGGTAAGAGTGAACTAATTATATCGTATATTTTGTCTATGGCTATTAATTTTAATCCTTATGAAGCTTCTTTTGTTTTAATCGATTATAAAGGTGGAGGATTAGCTGGTGTGTTTCAAAATAAGGAAACTGGTACAAAACTTCCACACTTAGCTGGTACTATTACAAACTTGGATACAATTGAAATGAATAGAGCATTAGCTTCTATTCAAAGTGAGCTTAGAAGAAGACAGAGAAAATTCAATGAGGCTCGTGATAGTTTGAATGAGAGTACTATAGATATTTATAAATACCAAAGATTATATCGCGAAGGTAAAGTCAAAGAACCTATTTCTCATTTATTTATCATTTCTGATGAATTTGCAGAATTGAAATCTCAACGACCAGAATTTATGGATCAATTGATTTCAACAGCTCGTATTGGACGTAGTTTAGGTGTCCATTTAATACTTGCAACTCAAAAACCTGCCGGTGTAGTTGATGATCAAATATGGTCAAACTCTAAATTTAAAATATGTTTAAAAGTACAGGACAGATCAGATAGTATGGATATGATTAAGTGTCCGGATGCTGCAGCTTTAAAAAATCCTGGACGATTCTATCTTCAAGTAGGATATAACGAATTATTTGCTTTAGGTCAATCAGCTTGGGCAGGTGCACAATATTATCCTACAGAAAAAAGAAAGAAAAAGATAGATACAGGAGTAGATTTTATAGATAGTGTTGGATCTGTTATAAAATCATTTGATACTTCTGATAATCTTCCACAAATTAAATCTGAGGGAGAAGAATTACCTAATATTATTAAGTATATAGTCAATGTAGCAAAAGAGGAAAATATTTCTATTTCTCAATTGTGGTTGGATAGAATTCCTGATTTTGTATATATTGAAGAATTAAAGAAAAAATATAATTATCAAATCAAAACTAATCAAATAGAACTAGTGATTGGAGAATATGATGATCCTGATAATCAAAGTCAAAATATTTTAACATTACCCCTTTCAGAAGAAGGAAATACAATAATTTTTGGTTCAAGTGGTAGTGGTAAGGAACTTTTATTGTCAAGTATTATTTATTCAGCAATTACTACTTATAATCCAGAAGAAATAAATTTTTATGTTTTAGATTTTGGTGCAGAAACTTTAAAAATGTTTGAAAAAGCGCCTCAAATTGGTGGGATTTTAAGCTCTATTGATAAAGAAAAAATAGAAAATTTATTTAAAATGATAGTTGATATAATTGAAGAAAGAAAACGTATTTTTGCAGATTATAATGGTTCATTTAATTTTTACAATGAACATAGTAATAAGAAATTACCTTTAGTTACAATAATTATCAATAATTATGAAGCTTTCTCAGAAATGTATGGTGGTTATGAAGAATATTTATCTCAATTGACCCGTGAAGGAGGAAAGTTCGGAGTTGTCTTTATTTTAACAACTAGTAGTACCAATGCTATTAGATATCGTTTAAGACAAAACTTCAAGCAGAATTTAATTTTACAATTTAATGATTCTTCTGACTATAGTGATGTATTGCAAACTCGTAGTAGAAAGGAACCATCAAAAATTTTTGGTAGAGGTTTGATAGAACTTGATAATGTATATGAATTTCAAACAGCTTATGCATATCAAAATGAACGTTTAACCGAATTTATAAAGGTTATATCTCAAAGACTTAGAAAAATATGTTCTACTGCAGCTGCTAAAATTCCAATTTTACCAGAAGTAGTTACTATAGAAAATGTAGAAGAAAAAATCGGAAGTCTTTCAACTATTCCAATAGGTATTAGAAAAGATAATTTAGATATAGCTACATATAATTTTGAAGCTGATTCTATCTCTTTGATAACTGCTAATGATATTATGAACCAAACTAATTTCTTTATTCAATTAGTAAAATTATTTGGTAAAGTTCCTTATCAAAAAGTGGTTGTTATAGATGCAAGTAAGCTGTTTGTTAATGGAGAAATAACTGAAAATTATGTTAATTCAAAATTCGAAGCAATAATAGATACTATATACAATAACTATAGTAGGCAAAAACAAGAATATGAAAGTAATAACTATAATGATGCAGTTTTGAATAAGTTTCCTAAAACAACGTACCTTATCTTTGGGATATCTAATTTACTTGGTAGGGTAAGTGAAGATGTTAAAACTAAATTGACTACAGTTTTAGCAGGAAGTAAAGAAATTTCAGTAGATCACTTTATTGTTATTGAAAATGCTGATAAATTAAAATCTTTTGCATATGATGAGTGGTATAAATCTGCTGTAGATACTACTGAAGGTATCTGGTTAGCTAATGGTATAGCTGATCAATATGTTCTAAAACTAGCTTCAACTCCTCGTGAATTACGCGAAGAAATACCAGAAAATTTCGGTTATGTTATAAAAAACGGAAAAGCAACTCTTGTTAAGATTATAGAAGAATAGGTGATTTACATGGAAAGTAATAAAATATTATTAGAAGTATATGTTCCATCAATTGAAAAAGAATATGATGTTTTTGTTCCTGTTAGTAAGAGAATAGGTACAATAAAAAAACTAATTGAAAAAGGAATTCTTGATTTAGCTAGTGATGATTTTCAAATAAAGGATGATAGTAATTTTTATAGTAAAACATCTGGTCAAATATATGATGTTAATAAAAAGGTTATTGATACTGATTTAAAAAATGGTTCTAGAATTATTTTGATATAGGAGGTATTACTATGAATGAATATGAAAATTATGTAAAAGAAGTAAATAATATATTTTCTATTTTGGAAAAGTTAAAAAATTCTTGGTCTAATAATGATAGTTTAAATCATATAGATGAGATCAATCAATTTAAAAAAATAGTTATACAGAGTGCTGATTTTTTAGAGCAAGAAAGTAGAAAGAAGGTATAGTTGTGTTAGGTTCAATTAGTTATGATGAAGCTAAGAAATTGAGTGATAGTCTTTTAAATTCTTCTTCTACAATTAGAAAAATAGCAGATAAATATAGCGAAGATTTATCTGGAGTATTAGAATTTTGCAATAGTCTTGATTCTTATGCTAAATTTATTGATAGTAGTATTACTCTAAATAAGGATGCTGATGAGGCATTATTGTATATGATTGAGAAAAACAAATAAAAAAAACAAATTAGTTATTTTGTGAAGCTAAAAACTTCTAGAATATTCTAGAAGTTTTTTATTACTTGTATTTTTTTATTACTATATCTTTAAAATAGTACTTAATTATATTTAGATAATTACCACCATTTTTAGCTATTTCATTAGCTCCAAATTGACTTAGTCCATATTGATTTCCCCAACCCTTTGTAATACATCTAATAAATGTTGGATTAATAATTAAGGTAATATCGCTTGATTTTAAATTTAATAAAGCTCTAAAATGTTCACCACTATAATTCTTGCTTCCAATTCTGATTTTTTCTATTTGATTACTCTCGTTTGTTTCAATTATTTTTACACTTTTAATCGTTTCTTCATTTTCTCTAAATATTTCTTTTAGTTCATTGTAATTATAGTCTTTTATTTCTAAATAGTAAGGAGAAGCATAATCCCATAAACTACTTTTTCTCTCTAGATATTTATATTTATTGCTTTTTCTTGTATATCCGTTGTTACATATATGAGTGAATGGATATATATATTTGTCATGATATGTTACAAATTCACCATCTGTATCTTCTATTGATTTATTGATGATATTGTAGTTATCTTGATATTTATCTAACCAAAATATTTTATAATATGATATTGGTTTATATATTTGATAAGGATTACTAACACTAATATAATTATGTTCTTCCATTTCTTTATATGCATATGTTCTATATAGCACACATAGTGATTTCAAAGTTGTTAATTCTAAATCTTTTATCTTGTTAGTAGCAATTACACCTAATAAATAATTTTTTAGAGTCATGGATTCATATTTATCATTATCATATTTAATTTTAACAATGTAATTATCGTTTAAATATTTATTTCCTTTAGATACATCTTTAACTGTATATTGTTTGTTGATATTAAATGTTTTAATTATAATTCCATCTACTACTAAATAAACTTTATCACCATTATATTCAATACTATTATTATTTATAAATTCTTTAGTTTTTTCTAGTATATTTGAATTATCATTTTTATTATCTAATTCTTTAGAAAATTCATAAGTCATAGTTAAATATAAATATAATATATCTTCTCTACCATTATTTTTAATTTCATATCTATAAAACATATTCTTCACCTATAGATATTATGGTAAGAATATATTTATCTTATACTAAAATTCAAAATATATTTGTTTATTTTTACTTTTACAATCTATACCTGTTAAATAACTTCTATTATGAAATAGTGAATTTATATTTAAAGATGTATCTTTAAAAAAATAATCATTGACAGCTTCAATTAATTTTTTAGCTTCTATTAATGAATTTTGGTATAACTCATCAAAATTTTTATGACTTTTAATTGTTCTATCAACAGGATAGTTCCATTCTTTATGATTATTGTTAAGATAATCTATATTTTTATTTCTTATGTTATAGGAAACTGGCTCTAGTTTGAATGTTTTTTTTGATGTAAATTTATCAATGAATCTATATATATAACTTTTATATTTATGTGGATCAAGTCTGAATGTTGTAAGGAAAAAATTCATTTGTTTTAATGAACTATAATAAATCTTATCCATATTTTCTACATTATAAGTCTTTTTAAATGTATAAGAAATAACTTCATTTAATTCTTCAGTAAATGGTTCTAATGAAAAGCAAAATTTTTTAAAATCTATTCTAGAAATATGGTGTTTTTCAAGCATATAGTTATCTAAATAGGCTTCCATATTGTTATGCAGACCATTATATTTATAAGTTTTTTTATCTTCTTTTATAAAATAGCCAGTTTTATATACAATAAAAGGATGAGTTCTACTATCTAAAGCAAAATGACAAATGAATCCATATAAAAATACTAAAACATCAGGATTATTATAATATTTATTTTTTTTAATATATTTAATTGTATTCTCAAAAAATAAATTAGTTTTTTCTGTATGCGCAACAAACTGTAATTTTCTTATTTCCTTTCCATTTTTTAGTGTTAATATATAAAACATTAAGGGATCAGTATTTTGAGAAAACATCATTAGTTCTTTTTTCTTATTACTTATTAATTTTTTTGTATTTTTATCTAAAATATTAAATAAATCTTCAGCAAAATAAGCATGAGTAATAGTTGCGGGCATCAAATCATTCCTTTCGATTAATTATATAATAACACAAAAATTCATGAAATTTTCATATTTATTATTAGATATGTATGGTATAATTTATAGTAGGTGAGAATATGATAGATAAACATTTTAAAACTCTTGATGAGCAAGTAGAAATTTTAAAACAAAAGCACATGGTAATAACTAATGAAGATTATACTAAAAGTGTACTTTTAAGAGAAAATTATTTCTTTTTAAATGGTTATAGACATCTATTTATGATATCTAATTCAAATAGAGTTTATAAAGATGGAACAACTTTTGAAGAATTATATAGCTTATTTCTATTTGATAGAACATTCAGAAATATTTTATTTAAAAATTTGCTTATTATTGAGAATAATTTTAAATCTATTTTTTCTTATCAATTATCAAAAAAATATGGTTATAGAGAAAGTGATTATTTAAGAAATAAAAACTTTACAAGAAGACCAGATAAACAGCGACAACTAAATGATTTGTTAAAAAAGATGAAAAGACAAATTAGAATTAATGGAAATCAGCATACTGCTACTCAACATTATGCGTCTAATTATGGGTATATTCCATTATGGATTTTAGTAAAAGTTTTATCATTTGGAATAGTATGTGAATTGTTTTTAGTTTTGAAAGATGAAGATCAAAAAGCCATAAGTGATATTTATAATTTAGATGTAGATACATTTGCTACTTACTTACCATTCTTGTCTAATTATCGTAATTTATGTGCTCATGAAGATATTTTATATGAAAATAAAACTCAGAAACAAATTGATGATACTGTTTATCATAAGTTACTTGATATACCTAAACAAGATGGTGAATATATTTATGGTAAGAATGACGTTTTTGCTTTATTAATTATAATGAGGCAATTATTAGATCAAGATAAGTATAGGTCAATGACAATAGAAATTGAAAATGCAATTAGAACACTTGATTACAATCTAAAAACAATAAAAATAGATGATGTGTTAAATAGAATGGGATTTCCTAAAAATTGGAATGAGTTGGCTAACATTGAAAGGAGTGTAGATAAAGATGAATGAAAAAGAAAATAAAAGTATTGATAAAGATAAAGAGTTAAAAGAAGAAAAAGAAAGTTCTGAATTATCAGATAAAAGTAATAAGGAAAAGAAAGTTATAAAGGAAGAATCTCTTGAAGAAAAATCTAGTGATATAGAAGAACAAGATGAAAAAGCACAAACAAGTGAAAATATAGAAAAACAAGTTTCGACTGATAGTTTTAGGCAGGAAGATACTAATAAAAAGCTTGAGGTAAAGAAAAAAAATCCTAGTTTATTAAAACTTTTCTTTACAGTGGTGCTTGCGATAGTTGTAGGTTCAGTAATTGTTATTTCAATTCTTAAATGGACACCTTTATTATCTAAGTTAGATACAGAAGTATCAAGTAGTAGTAATGATAAAATAATAACTAATACGAAAAAAAATACTGTTTATGAAAAATCAAGCTTAGCTGCTGCTATTGAAAATGTTTATGATTCTGTGGTAATGGTTCAGTCATATAAAAATGGTGAGGTTCAATCAACAGGAACTGGATTTATTTATAAAAAAGATAGTAATTATGGGTATGTTATGACTAACCAACACGTAGTTTCAAATGCTGATAAAGTTGTACTTGTTTTATCTAATGATGAAGAGATAGAAGCTAAAATTCTTGGTGGAGATGAATATTTAGATTTAGCTGTAATGAGTATTTCTAAAGATAAAGTTCCACAAGTTGCAACTATTGGTTCTAGTGAGGATATGAAAGTTGGGGATACAATCTTTACTGTAGGTACACCTATGGGATATGAATATCGTGGAACAGTAACTTCAGGAATTTTATCAGGTAAAGATAGATTAGTATCAGTAAGTGTTTCTAATTCAAGTAGTAGTGATTGGGTAATGAAAGTATTACAAATAGATGCTGCAATTAATCCTGGAAATAGTGGTGGTCCACTTGTTAATGCTAGTGGTAAAGTAATTGGTATTAACTCTATGAAATTAGTTCAAGATGAGATAGAAGGTATGGGCTTTGCTATTCCTATAGAAATAGCTATGGCACATATTGATGAACTTGAAAAGGGGAAGAAAATTGAATGGCCATTATTAGGTATTAGTATGGCAAATGTTACTGATTCTACACTATTACGTAAAAATGGTATTACAATTGATAAAAGTATTAAGGAAGGTACTGTAGTAGTTGAAATATCCGAAGGTAGTGGAGCAAGTAAATCTGATTTAAAACCAGGAGATGTTATTACAAAGTTAAATGGAGAAAGGGTTAAAGATACTGCTTATTTAAGATATGAATTATACAAGAATAAACCTGGGGATACTATTGAAATAACGTATATTAGAAATGGAAAAGAAAATACTACAAAGGTAGTTTTAACTAAAAGTGATAAATAATAATTAAAAAAAATCTACAAGAAAATAAACTTTTTAGATTCTTTTTTTTGATGGCTTTTAGATTAAAAGTATTTTTATAATAATTGATTCTAAAGGTTTACTTTAAATCAAGCTAATAAAAAAAGACTTTTCTAGCCTTTTAATACATATTTATATATTGTGTTTTCATGAGCAATTGTAAATACTGCTGCATTATTGTAAACGCTTTCATAAAAAATAATAGGAATTCTTAATTCTTCTTCAAGATCTAACATTTCATCAAAATTTTTAACTATAACTATATTATATCCTTTTTCCTTTACTTGAGTTTTGACTTCAACGATTACTTGCCCATATGTTTTTAATATTTTTTCAAGTTTTTTTGTGTAGGCATCTTTAGGTTTTATGTTAAATATAGCTTTAAATGTCATAATAAATAGAATGATAGATGTAAATGTAATAATTAAACATATGATGGTATATGAATTGTTTTCTATTTGAATACTCTTATTTTGCTTGTATAATTCTTTCACATCTTGTTTTTTATAATCTTCTTTTATTGAAAATGCTTGTGTTCCAACAGGGATATCCATGATTATTTTATCCTGCTTCTTTATAGCTTCTTCTTGATAATTACCACTGACATTGATAGTCATTGTTATTCTTAATTTTGTAGTTAATGCCATTCCAAATTTTTTTCTAAAGTTTAATACCTCTTCTTTATATTTTGGATAGTCAATATTTAAAATTTCGTTTATTGCAAATCCATTTGAGTCAGTATTTTTTTGAACATTATCTAATAAAGTATAATCTTTTTCCCAAACTACATCATTAGTTCCAGTTGTTTGATTAGATTGACTTTCACCAGTAAGTTTTACTTTTATATTATAAGTATACTTTAATTTAGTTTTATTTGTACCAGAATATACATAACTAAAATTTGTTTTAATATTTTTTACTAAATCAGATATATAAACTTTATTAGCTTCCATTTCAGTGTTGTCAGTGAAGTTATTTTCATATAATTGAACTTTATAGTTTAAGTTTTTATCAACTCTATAGGTATATATGATATCATTTGTATTTGAATTATTTACCTTTATTGAATGAATAGAAATTTCGAAAAGAGGTAAAAATATACCAATGATAATGATGATGCTTAATATTAAACGAACCCATAATTTTAATTTAGGCCGTTTTCTAATATTTTGGTCCATAGAAAATTTTACCTCCAATCTATATTTATTTTCCGGTTTCTATACTTACTTCTTTCTTATTAAAGAAATCGTTTAACCAAACACTTGGATATCCTACTTTAGGGACTTTAAATTTAACGATTCCATTTACTTGTTTTTGTGTAACTTTTTCTTTATCTACAATGTTATTATTATCACCTTTAGTTATATATAATACTGTACCATCATTATGTTTTTCTATATATATGATTCTATGAGCTACTATGATATTATCTAACTTATATTCTATTATATCATATTTTTTGAGCTTTTTAATGTTTTTTGTATTAACTTTTTCAATAATGACAACATCTCCCCTTTGATATATGGGATACATACTATTTGATACTATGGCTGTTGGTTTATATTTAAATATTCCGGCAACAAAAAGTGCAAATAAAATAAGAGGACTTATAAATATAATTAATCTAATTGGTTTTTCTTTTTTTAAACGTGATTTAGGTTTTATGGCTTCTATTCTATCATCTAAATACTTTATAACAATAAAGCAAATTGTTGGTAATAAAATACCAAATAGACTTGAAAAGTACCAATCTAAATCAGGAAATATTGGCAAAATAATGTTTGTTAATTCTTGAGGAAGTAGATATATTAAATTAGCGATATATCCAGATGTCATAGTTATATATGTAAGAGTGAAATTTTCAACTACTGTTGGTATTATTGTTGAAAATGTAAGTTTGAATATCTCTGTTTTATTAGTTATGTTAATTATATTAAATAAGTCAATATCTATTAATGTGAAAAGTAGTGATATCAAAATAAATATTAGTTTATTATTTCCAGAATTTCTTATAACTATATTTCTTATTAATTCAATAAATACGATTGGAATGATGTAATTCCATATATTTTTAATAATACCTAGTAATGAATGTGAATATATACTCTTAACATAACCTAAAAACAGTCCAGCAAAGACATATATAATTAGGTAGGTTATTACTATAATAAAGAGTAGTTGATATTTATTTGTTTTTGCTTTTACTCTTTGTTTATTATCACTATTAGAAAGAAAAAGCAAAATAATAAATGTGATTATATAAAACAATGGATTAATAATATTTATCATAATATTGGCATAGCCTCTATATCCATAGAAGGTAGAAAATACTATATATATGATTAGTAAACAATAGATAGGAATTATCTTTTTATTGAATTTTCTCATATTATATCCTCCATATTCTTATTTTATAGTCGCAGTTACTTTCTCTCCTGATGATGTGATTCCAACAAATGATATTGCTTCTGGTGCAGGTGGTGATATTTGTAAATTAACTTCTACTTTTCCAGAAGGTGGTAGTGTAGGTGACCAACTAGGACCAGTTACAGTAATAATACCATTTTCTTCATCATATTTGTAATCTCCACCCCAGATGTTAGCGTTATTCATTGTTTCAGTACTTGTTACTTTAAAAGTAACTGTCCATGATGTTATTGTTTCTGTGGTTGATGTATTTTCAATATTTAGAACATGCCATTGTCGTGTTCCCCAATCGTTTTTCATTTCATATGTTGCTGTAATGTAGTCGACACTAGGTCCTGGATTAGGATCAGGATCAGGGTCAGGTTTAGGGTCAGGTTTAGGGTCAGGGTCTGGATCCGGATTTGGATCTGGATCTGGAGTTATACTGTTTGTTTTGAATAGGACATCTAATACATCTAGTGAATAATCATTTTCTTCCATAGCTAGTTTTAAATTGAAAGATGTTGAAGTATTATTAGGAGATAAAGAAGCATTGTATTCTGCATTTTTAACGGTTAGAACCTCTCCATTTACTGAACAAATACCGTTGTAACATCCTTCTACTTGGACTGTATATGGAACTTTTATATATGCTTCCCATCCTGTTGTTGTTTCTGTACCTAAATAAGTAATAACAATGTTATATTCATAATATACTAAATTATTATATGAATTTTTTGATGTTTCAGTAATATCCACTTTATAATTTTTTTCTTGTTTTACAAGGCTTGCAGTAGCATTTATTGATAAATCTTCATTAAAAAAAGAATAAGCCGTGCTTATAGTTAATATAAGAACTGTATATACAATTCCTAATAGCATATAAATACTTATCTTATTCTTTTTTCTTTTCATTATAATCACCTATTAATTAGCTTACTTTTTGTTCGTAATTTAAGTAAATAGTACCTGTTTTTGAAGTTGTTTCTGTAGGAACTTCAGTAGATGTAGCTGGCCATTCAATAGTTACTCTGAAATAGTTTTTACCAGTAGTATTTAATAAATCACCAGTACCTTGAACAACTGAACCATTTTCACTGTCTAAACGATCAACTTTGTAAGTGATTTGAGTTGGAGCAGCTTTATTTAATTCGTCAACTCCAGAAATCTCATTAAATGTAGCATCAATAGTACCAGTATTTTGAACTACTAAGTCATATACCATTTTTGATCCTGGTGCAGGTAATTTAACATTAAATGTTGCTGCTGTACCACTTGCAGTTGGTTCTTCAACTTCTACTGCATCTGTAGTAGATAAAGCAGTATTCTTAGTTATTGATAAGAAAGAAATATCCCAACTTGCATCTCCTGTACTAGCAGTACCATTAATTGTTAATTGTGTAGCTAATGCTGCATAACCAATTGTCATTAAAGCGATTGTTACTAATAATGCTCCAATGATTATACCATTTCTTTTAGTTTCATTTCTCATTACTTATTCTTCCTCCTATTGTTATTTATAACTCTATGTTATCACAATATTTTTTGTGGTGCAATATTCTTGGTGTAAAATACCAAAAAAAACTATGATTTGACAGCTTTTTATACTTGTAATAGAATATTAATATTAATTTGTGGAGGTAATTTATGAAGTGTGTTGGAATAATTTTTGCGATGAAAGAAGAATTGGATGAATTGTTAAGAAATATAAAGATTGATAAAGAATATTCTATTTTTGATTTGACTTTTTATGAGACAATGATAGGAAGTGTTAAGTGTGTAATGTTAGAAAGTGGTGTTGGAAAAGTTAATGCTGCTAGAAGTTGTCAGATATTAATAGATAATATTGGTGTTGATTATATATTTAATGTCGGGGTTGCTGGTGGTGTGAGTAATAGTTTAAAAATTGGTGATATTGTTATTGGAAGTGAATTAGTACAACATGACTTTGATATAACTGCTTTTAATCATGAAAAGGGGTATATTCCTAATGTTGGAACATATATAAAATGTGATGAGTATTTGATGGATGTTACGAAAAGAGTTTTAGATAAAGAAAATATAAAAATTAGTAGTGGTGTAATAGCATCAGGTGATATATTTTGCACAGAATATAATATGGCAAAGAAAATAAATAGTAAGTTTAATGCTTTGTGTGTAGAAATGGAAGGAGCTTCAATTGCCCAGGTTTGTTATTTATCACATATTCCTTTTATAGTGCTTAGAAGTATATCTGATGCTCCTAATGATAATAATGTAGTTGATTATGAGACTTTTTTGAAAGATAGTAGTGAAAAAATTGCTAAAGTGTTGTATGGTGTAGTAAAAAAATTAGATGAAGAATTAAAATAAAGTAATTAAAAAGAACAGAAATGTTCTTTTTTCATATATTAGTATAGGTGATTAAAATGTTTAGAAATAATAATGTGAGGGTTATTGTAGATGCTGGTCACGGTGGTGTTGATAGTGGAGCAGTTAATGGAAATATTTTGGAGAAAGATTTTACCCTACAAGCTGCTGAGTATATATTTAATAGGTTAAATCAGCTTGGTATACCTGCAAAGATGACTAGGACAGAGGATGTTTCTTTACCTAAAAATGAACGAATTGCTAAAGTAGATCAATTATATGGTAGAGATGAAGATGTTATACTTGTGTCTAATCACATAAATGCGGGAGGAGGCAATAATCATTGTGTAACGATTATGTATAACAATTAAAGCCAAAAATATAGTAAGAAATGGAGATTAGTTATAATATGAGTTACATAAAAGAAAAAGAATTAATGGATGAAGACAATATATCTGATAAAGAATTTCAAGAAAAGTATTTACCTTTCTATGATAATTTTGAAGAGTATATGATCAGATATGCAATACCAGATGCAGTAGCATTTTATATTGCAAATAGTTATTCAAGAGGATGTTTAGATGATAGCAAATTATATAATCATATTAATTCTGCAGTAGATGTTTTCAATTGTAGATGTGATATTGATATAATACTTCCATCTATAGAAAAGATATTAAACATAAAATATAATCTAAAAATTACTCAAAGAAATCCATTAAAACTAGAAAAATATTATTAAAGTTTTAGCACTATCAATGTTGATAGTGCTTTTATATGGTATAATAATTATATATTTCAGGAGGTAATTAAGATGTTTGTTAAATGTGGTAATATTTATAAAATAATAGATTTTATTGTTGATATAAGTTCAAAAATGTATGAATTTCTTTTAAAAACTTCATATATACTAAATTCTGATATTAGAAGAGATATTTTTATTGGTGTAACAGGATTAATGGTAGCTATAATAATTTTTATAGCAGAGATAATATCTAATAAAAAATATGAACTAGAAAAAAGAGTTATTTTGAGTAAAACAGAAATTATAAAAAACATGAAGTTTTGCATATTTATATATTTTATGATGTTTGTATCTTCAATAGTCAAATGTTCATATGATTCACCGACTGAATATGTTTATATTCAAAGTGATGTTTTATTTATAATTTTGCAAATATTAATAGATATTTTAATATTGATATTCATGTATAAAACATTTAATATTTTTAAAATATCTGTAAAATTAAATATAGATAAAGAATATTTTAATAAAGAACTTGATAGTTATGTTAATAAAAGAAGTATGGAGATTGAAAAGGAAGCAAGCAAAAAAAGTTTAAAAAATGTTAAGAAATTAAAGCAAGATTTTGAAAACTATTTGAAAAATAAAAATAAACTATCTAATGATACGCTAAGTGTTGGCTTTAGTGAGGAATCTTACATACCAATATATACAAATAAAAGAGGAATAATTAAAAATTATAATTATAAAAAAATTGATTCAATGATTGAGAATATTGATAATATTTCAAATGAAGAGTCAAAAGATTATCTTCCTGCTAATGAACCTGTTTTTGTATTTGCAAAGCAAATTGGTGATAAAGTTGAAAAAAATAGTATTGTGGGATATTGCTTAAAAGGCTATAAAAATTATTTTAAAGATTTTTCTAATTGCATAATATATGATGAAAACAGCATGTATGTTGGAGATGAAATAAAACTTATTAATGAAAATCTTTTTGAAATTGCTAATAACTTTTCTGAACCAGATGATTTTGATGATAATAATAAACTATTTAATTACTTCAATTACTTATATAAAAATGATTTAAATGGAGTTAAAAAATTTTTTATATATCAATTAGAAGAAACAGCAAGAAATGTTTATAAGGATAAATATAAAAATTTTAGATATGCAATTTTTTTAAATAGTATTTCATCATTAGCATATGGTAACGAAAATTTTGATGAATATCAACAAATTAGTAGATTAATCTTTTTCTTATATTATGAGCAATTGGAAATTGATGGTAATGACACAAAAAAAGTAGCCTACAATTTTGCAAATCATTATTTCAAATATGATTATTTTTCAATTAAGAAAAATAGTGATATTAGATTTTATGATGAATTAATGTCTAATTTATTGAGATTTATTTTTGTTCTAATTATAGAAAAAAAGTTTGATGTAATCACTATTTTGTTTAAAAATATATTGTTAGAACATGATAGACATATTAGTGATGATTTTGATGAAAAAGATATTTTGAATCTTCAATTTGCAATAGGAATTATACAATGTTTAATGATGATAGTAGATAAGAATAATATTTCTAATGAAGATAAAAAAGAAATAATGAATATTATAAATTGGACTAAACAATATTTCATAAATACATATGATGCATGGCAAATAATAATTAATTTTAAAAGATATTGTGGTAGAAAATCTTCAATTCAAAGTGCATATGATCATTTAGAATTTGATTTCATTGATCATGAATATTTAAGTAGTTGGAGTGGTTGGCATATTGATGAAAAGAGTATATTGAAAGAATTATTATGTGCGTTTAAAATCAGAACAGTATTTAAAGATAGTATAAATTATGATGAGATAACAAAAGATGATAAATACTATTTTAAAAATTTACTAGAATTGATTTCTTCAACTGAAAAAACAAAATTTGAACAAGAATTAAATCTTAATTTTTCTAATGGTAATCTAGCTGAGTCATTAAAACTAGTTATTACTGATGCTGAAAATAAGGAAAAAGAATATATTAAAAATAATCAATTGAATGAAAATAAGGTAAAAGATTTTGAAAAAATTATAAAAGATAAAATTTTTAAAAGTAATAAATTAGAAGAATATTTAAATAGTCTAAATAAAATAGAAAAAATTGATATGAAGATTAAAAGAGTATGTGGAATTAACCAATTAATCCCAAGAGATGTTTTCTTTGAAGATTATGGCGGTTACGAAAGTATTGCTGAACAATTTGGTGAGATTTTTAAACCAGCAAAAGAAAAAGAATTTATTAATAAAATAGATAGTATTTCAAAATTATCTGAAGATAATGTAGATGAAGTTTTAAACAAAATTGAAAGGATAGAAGATTATTTACTAATAACTAGCTATATAAATTGTTATAATATTAGTGGTTATGACGGTTACAGTGATTTTGTTTTAATTAATGATAAAAAGCTTGAAATTATGAAATTCCCACAAATTGAGAATATATATTTAATAGAGAAAAAATATTTGCCAAAACTTCAATATTGTGATTTTGATGAAGATTTTAATGTAAATAATATTGAAGGTAATTTATATTATGAATTAAATGATTGTTCAAAAGATGATAAATTAAGGAATGAAATAATAGAAAAATCAAGTTGGTTATCAGAAAAGGGAAATATTGATGAACAACAAGAATATTTAAAACAACAATGTAGATTAAGATTATTTTTGGCTTTTAGATTTTACAAAATTAAGCATTCTAAAGCAATAAAATTTAATACAAATGATGAATAAAACCAGAATATTTTATCAAAAAATTATAAAAAAATATCAATATAATTAGAGGTTACTTACTAGTCTTATACAATATATCAAGCATGGTGTTGACACACCCTTAAGTGCTTGTTAGGGAGTATCCCTAAAACCCACCAAAATAGTCTCCGATGGTTATTAAAATTTTATTGTTTTTATTATAAAAAAATTAGTTTACTCAAATATAATAAAGTGATATAATATTGTTATGAAAGTAAATGGTGATTCTATGACTAATGAAGATAAAATTAAACAGTTTTTAGACGCTAATCATGGATACATATCTACATCGGATTTTTTAAAACTAAATATTAGTAAACCATTAATAAAAAAATATGTTGATAATGGTTTACTAATAAAAGTTTCTCATGGATTGTACATGGATAGTAACTTGTTAGTTGATGATGAATATGTTTTTCAAAAAAGATATCCGGATGCTATATATTCATATAAGACAGCATTAAGTATGTTAGGTTTAATTAAAGAATTACCAAAAGAAATCGAAATAACAGTTAATAGTAAAAAAAGAGTTTTAAGTAATTATAAAGTACATTATGTAGCAGATAAATATTATGATATAGGAATTATTGAAATTAATAGTATGTTTAATAATCCAATTAAAACCTATAATGCTGAAAGATGCATTTGTGATATGTTAAAAAGTGATGACTTTGATTTAGAATTGCAAAATAATATATTACATGATTATTTTAATAATAGTGATAAAGATATAGATAAGTTATTAGAGTATTCTAAAATATTTAATATATATGAAAAAGTTAAAACCTTAGTAGATTATGCAGTAAGATAGGAGGCTAATTAAATGAGTGAAAAAGAATTTGATTCAAGTAATATTGAATATACAGAAGAAACTAAGCCAGATGGTTATGTGAAAAAATTACAATGGGATATGGCTATAGGTCTTCAAGAAGTTGACAATTTAAAGCCTTCTAAATATTTAGAACAATTATTAGAAGAAAATGTAAGTGGTAACTTAACTATTAAACAAGTAGAAGAAGATTTAAGAGAATACTACATTGAAAAGGATAAGAAACAAGAATTAAATCATAATGAATTAGAGTGTGATTTTGTATCAACAAGAATTGTTGAATTATTAGAAATAGATAACTTTGAATTATCTGCAGATTATTTAAAATATGTCCATAAATATTTATTTCAATATGTATATGAATTTGCAGGTGAATTTAGAAATATAAATTTTTCTAAACATGAAAAGATACTTAATAATGATTCAGTAGCTTATGGTGATTGTAAGACTTTAAAAGAGTCTTTAGAATATGATATTTCTTTAGAAAAAGAAAAGAATTATAAAGATATGAATGTTGTAGAAGTAATAAATAGTATTACTAAATTTTCATCTAGTATATGGCAGGTACATCCATTTAGAGAAGGCAATACTAGAACAATAGCGTTATTTATAGAAAAATATTTAATTAGTCTAGGATATGAAGTAGATAATACATTGTTTAAAGATAAATCAGTATATTTTAGAAATGCATTAGTTAGAAGTAATTATTTTAATAATTATTTAAATATAAAAGAAGAAAGTAGTTACTTAGTTAAATTTTATGAAAATTTATTATTAGGTAAAAATAATAATTTACATTCACAAGATTTAATTGTAAAAGAGTTATTTTAGGAGTGATAGTTGTATGGGAAAGTTTTATTTAAAGAAATTAGGTCATAATGAATTAGGAAGTGTTATTGAAGGTAGAGGTCCCCAACGAGGAAGATTTTTATTAATATCTAAAAAAGCGGTAGCACAAGGCTTTTTTCCCGCTCTATCTACTGTGCAAACTAACGACAATGCAATATTGCCGGTTATAAATATGAATTTAAATAAAAAAGTATATTGTAATTTTGTGTATCATAACGATAAAATAACTAAAGGATTATCTTACGGTAGAGATGAATATAGATTTTATTTAAATAATGATATTGAGAATAATGAATTATTTTTTGAAAAAGATGATATTGTAATTTTTATGGCTAGAACGAATATTGAAGAAAATGAATTTCAAAAAATCTATTTTGCAGAAAGAATAACAAAGGAATCAGAACAATATGATTTTGTTAATAAAATATTGTTAGAAAATAATATTGGTGGAGGACATGCCTTGTATGAAGGCGATATATTCAACTTAGAAAAAGAAATTGAAGAATATGATCTTTCTAATATAAAAACAGAAATTTCTAATCAAGTTGTTGAACAAATTAATAGCAGTGAAAAAAGTATTGAATCATTGTTTACAACAACTGTTTTTAGAGACTTTGTAATGACAGGATATTGTAGAAAATGTGCCATTACAGGAAATAGTATAGAATATGAAGAATTGTTAAATTTGGAAGCTGCCCATATTCAACCACGTGCACATGGTGAAATTAACTTGCCATCTAATGGTATTGCTATGTCTAGAGATATGCATTGGGCATTTGATAAGGGATTTTTTACAATAAATGATGATTACACTATAAAAGTACATGAAGACATTAAAAGTGAGTATTTAAACCAATATAATGGTAAAAAAATCTTTTTGCCAGAAAATGATTTTTTTAAACCTAATAAAGAATTTTTGAAACATCATAGGGATCATATATATGGAATGTTTAGATATACAGGAAGTATAAGAAGAATAATAAATTAGGAGGTACAACATGAATGTAATAGATTTATTTAGCGGGTGTGGTGGATTATCATATGGATTTGTTGAAGCCGGATGTAACGTGATTATTGGAGTTGATAACGATGAGGCCGCGCTAAAAACATTTGAATTCAATCATCCTAATAGTAAAGGATTAAATTTAGATTTATTTAATGATCATTTTATAGATAAATTAGCAGATGAAGTAGGGAACAAAGAAGTTGACATTATAGTTGGTGGTCCACCTTGTCAAGGATTTTCATTAACAGGAAGTAGAAATGCTGAAGACCCTAGAAACAAGTTATACAAAGCAATGTTTATTGCGGCAAAAAAGTTTAATCCTAAAGCTATATTAATAGAGAATGTTCCTAGTATTGAAAAATTGTATGGTGGAAAGTTTTATGATCTAATTATTTCTGAATTTGAAAAAAATGGAAATTATAATTTTAAATCGCAAATACTTTACGCACCTGATTATGGAGTACCACAAATAAGAAGAAGAATATTTTTTATAGGTATTAGAAAAGATATTGGGCAAGTTAAATTTCCTAATAAAACAAATGATCCAAATAATTATGTTACTTGTTCTGATGCAATAAGTGATTTGCCATCTTTAGAAAATACTTTGGGTGAAGAAGTCCAAAACTATAGTAGTAATCCTAAAACCGAATATCAGAAATTAATGAGGAAAAATGCAAATAAAATATACAATCATATAGCTACCAATCATACTGAAGAAGTAAAAAAAGTTATATCATTAGTACCAGATGGTGGTAATTATAAAGATTTACCTAATGGTGTAGGAACTAGTAGAAAATTTAATGAAGCATGGACAAGGTATAATAGCAAAAAGCCATCTAAGACTATTGATACTGGTCATAGAAATCATTTCCATTATAAATATAACAGAATTCCTACTGTAAGAGAAAATGCAAGATTACAATCATTTCCAGATAATTTTATATTTATTGGAAACAAGACTCAACAATATAGACAAGTAGGAAATGCAGTTCCTCCATTATTAAGTTATAATGTTGCAAAAGAAATATTAAGAATAATTGGTGATTCAAATGAAGAAGCTTAATTATATTGATTTATTTGCCGGATGTGGAGGGTTATCTGATGGATTTGAAGCATCTAATAAATACAATATTTTGGCAGCTGTTGAATGGGAAAAAAAGCCATTAAAAACTTTAGAAGAAAGATTAAGCAAGCATTACAATATTAAAAACGCAGATAAAGTATGTCTAAATTTTGATATACAACGAACAGAAGAATTATTTAATGGTTGGAATGATGAAAAATATGGTAATAATAGAGGATTAGCAAAAATCATAAATAATAAAAAAGTTGATTTTATTATTGGTGGTCCACCTTGTCAAGCATATTCTGTTGCTGGAAGAATACGAGATGAAAATGGAATGAGTTTTGATTATAGAAATTATTTATTTGAAAGTTACATTAAAGTTGTATCAAAAATCAAACCATCTATAATTGTATTTGAGAATGTTCCTGGACTATTAAGTGCAAAACCGAATGGAATTAACATTGTTGAAAAGATAAGAGAAGAATTTAATCGAAATGGATATGAAATATTAGAAAAATTAAATGGTGCGATTATTGATGTTAGCGATTATGGAGTACCACAATATAGAAAAAGAATAATAATTGTAGGACTACGAAAGGAACTGTTTTCAGGAAGAAATATTCAAAATATTCTAAACGATTTTTATAAAAATATTTTGCCTAAATATAAATCTAAAAAAATGACAGTAAGAGATGCCATAAGTGACTTACCAAAACTATACCCTGAAATTAATGGAAATAATGTACATTATACATCACAAGATAATAACTTTATTGATCATATATCTAGACAACATAGTATTAGAGATATTACAATATTTCAAAAACTAGCCATGGATAAAGAACAAAAATTAAATCAGTATAATGACACCGAAAGTATAAAGCAATTATATTATGAAACTACAGGTAAATGGTCAAATATCCATAAATATCATGTAATCGATTGGGATGAACCTAGTACTACGATAGTAGCTCATCTTCATAAGGATGGTTTAAGACATATACATCCAGATCCAAAACAGGCAAGAAGTATAACTGTAAGAGAGGCTGCTAGACTTCAATCTTTTGATGATAGTTTTGAATTTTTTGGATCTAGAAGTGACGCTTATAAAATGATTGGTAATGCGGTTCCACCAAAATTTGCAAAATGTCTAGCAAATGGATTGTTTGACTTTTTTAATAAATATTTAATTGATCTAGAATCTGAAAACTAGCTATATTGAAATTTTTGCAAAAATTTGCTATAATTAAATTAGGGTACGATGAGTGTACTCAAAAAGTCGACTTTACTAAAGGAAGTTTATGCAATGTTCTTATAAAGAACTTAACAAGAATGAAGTGCCAAAATTAAAGGGAAGTACTAGTGTATTTCTAGAATTGCTGTACTATTCTTTGTTCAGTTCTTTTTCTTATGCTCTAAAAGACTGACAAATAATAGACTATTAAGGTAATCTTATATCAATGAATATGGAAAGAGATATTGAACCTTTTATTAAATTAGTTTTTCCAACAAGTTTATTGGGAGATAAGAATTTAACACCACTTGAAAGATTACTATTAATTTACATTTTGTCACTTTGCAAGAAAAAAGGATATTGTTGGGCTAAAAATAGATACCTTAGTGAGAAATTTGGAGTTAGTAAACAGACAATATCAAAGAGTATAAGTAGTTTATCTAAATATGATTATATTGTTGTAAAGCACAGTAATAAAGAAAAAAATGATGACAAGAGAAAAATCATAATATCAGAGGCATTCAAAAAAAGAATATCGGATATACAAGAAAATCTTAATACTAGTATTCAAGAAAACTTTAAACAATATAATAAAAATAATAATATAAGAAAAAATATAGGTCCTGTTATAGAATATGATGAAGAAGGTAATATCATATCTTGGAATGGTAAGTCAACAGTATCAGAACCTATGAGTGAAGAAAAAGTTAAAGAATTAGAAGCATTAATAAATGAAATAACAAAAGGAGATGAATAATTTATTGTTTAACAAAGTCATACACTATAAAGAGGTGACTTATGTTTAATATAATAGAAACATTTAAAAAAGATTCTCCTAATTTAACTTTGTTGATAACTAATTATATAAAAAGAGTGATGAATAATGAGTAGAACAATGGTGTTATATTGCCCTTTATGGTACAATATAATTGGCTTTAATTTGTTATACAAGAAGAAAGGAGTATAAATGTATAACAATATAGTAAAAGCACCAGAGTTTTACAAAGCAGGAATATATATAAGATTATCTGAAGCAGATCAAGGAAAATCTTACGAAGCAGAAAGTGAGAGTGTCCTTAATCAAAGAAATATACTAATGAAATTTGTAAAAGATAATGGTTTTATTTTTGTAGGAGAATACGTTGATGATGGCTATTCTGGTACTGATTTTGATAGACCAGGATTTAATCTAATGATGGAAGATTTAAAAAAAGGACTTATAAATCTTGTAATAGTTAAGGATTTATCAAGATTAGGAAGAGATCATATATTAACCGGTTATTATGTGGAAAATTATTTTCCTGAAAATGGTATACGATTTATATCTATACAAGAAAGTTATGATAACTTTAAATTAAAATCAAGTAATGATTCTGTAATGTTTATATTTGCATGTAATGATTTTTATAGCAAACAAAATTCAGTTAAAATTAGAAATGTATTGGAATATAAAAAAAGAAAAGGAAAATTTATTGGTAGTGCTCCAAGTTATGGGTATATGAGAGATCCTAACGATAAAGGACATTTATTACCAGATCCTGAATATGCACCTATTGTTAAGAAAATATTTGAAATGGCTAACAATGGTGTTGGTTTGTCAGAAATAACTACTTATTTAAATGATAATAAAATTAAAACACCAAGTAGTCTCAAAAGAAAAAATCCTCGTGCGAGGAGCAAATATAATTCTATTTGGACAATATCTTCTGTAAAAAAGATTTTAAAAAATCAAATGTATGTTGGTGATATGGTTCAGAACATTCAGTATAAAAGAGGTTACAAAACTAAAAAGAAATTAGCTGTCCCTAAAGAAAATTGGATTGTTGTTAAAAATACCCATGAGCCTCTTGTAGATAGAATGGTTTTTGAAAAAATACAGAATAATGTTAAAAGAACTAATATAACTAATATAACTAAGAGAGAAAAAAGATTATTTGAGAATTTATTATATTGTAAGGAATGTGGTAATACACTAACTATTACTTATAGAAAAAATCATGATTATTGGACAATCAATTGTAATAAATATTCAAGAGATCCAAAAAGACATTTATGTTATCCACATTTTATGCCTTATGATCAATTAGAAGAAGCATTATTAGAGGTTGTTAAAAAAACTTGCAAAAAATACTTGGATGCAATTAATGTACCAAATCTTGCACTTGAACTAAAGGATAGAAAGAAAAATAATCTTAAAATAGAAGCAAGAATATTTGATTTAGAAAAAAAAGAAAAAGATCTTCTTAACAAGTTAGATATGTTATATGAAGATAAGTTTAGAGGATTAGTATCAGATGAGATGTATAAAAGAATAGCCAATGAAACTGAAGTATTATTAACTAAATCAAGGACTGAGGTTAAAAAGTTAAAAGCAGATGAAAAAGCAATACAAAATAAGACTGATGATTTAAAAGAATACGAAGATAAAATAAAATCATTAATTGATCTAGAAAATCCAACTAGAGAGTTAATGCAAGCCATTATTGATAAAATAGTAATAGACAAAGATAAAAACATTGAAATAATTTACAAATTTAGTATATTAAATAGTATTTAAAGACTTTGTTCCTATTGGAACAAGGTAAACATAAAATAGATAAACTACTTATTGTTGAGATTTGGTTTTAATACTATCATATATAAATGGAATTATTATTACAGTTGATAAAAAATCAAAGCCTTTTAAAACTTCTTCAGAAAATAGCGATTTATTAATTACAGTAATTAGATAAACTATAATTAGTGCTGCTATTATTGATATATTGGTTATTTTTCTTGTAAATAAAGATTTATTAACTGTATCATTAGTTATATAATTAAATATCTTATATAATGTTAGTTTTAGCTTCTTAAGAAGTTTTAGAAATGTTATATAAATTATATTTATTAAAATTGTTGGAAGACATAGTATAAAAAATATTATATTATC
>JABLTO010244239.1_pt1 | contig 41980 bp, 40 predicted proteins | sample 7160091 | NCBI WGS metagenome assembly JABLTO01 (sample SAMN14651225, study PRJNA627086) | human gut metagenome | isolation source: feces | host: Homo sapiens
AATTTTATTCAGAAATATTGAGTATTTTGGACTATTCAATTTTAAAATTACAAAACTATAATTTCTATCATAAATTACAAAAACAAATTTATAATTCTATTTCGGCTCTTGAATTTTTTCCAGAAAGATATCCAATTATATTTATATATAATAATAGTAATTTTAGAAAACTCGTTATAAATAATTATATTATCATTTACAAAGTTGATTCACTAAATTTTAATTTATTCATATTACATATTTTTCGTTACAATCAGAATTATTTTTCTTATTTATAAATCCATTGACTAAACAATTTATTTAATATACAATTTTCCATATAATATTTTGGAGGTTAGTATGGAAAAGAAATTTATTAATGTTTCTGCAAATGAAAACAATCCTTTATGGAATAAAATTATTATGCGTGAAACTCCTTTATATAAAAGAGATAATGATTTGCGTACAGATTTTGAAAGAGATTATACTCGTGTTATTTATACAAATGCTTACCGTAGAATGAAACACAAAACTCAAGTTTTTTTCTCTCCTACAAATGATCATGTTTGTACAAGAATTGAGCATGTTAATAATGTTGAATCTATTAGCTATACCATTGCCAATGCTTTAGGATTAAATACTTCTCTTACAAAGGCAATTGCAACTGCACACGATATTGGGCATAGTCCTTTTGGGCATAGAGGAGAAAGAATTCTTTCAAACATTTGCCAAAAAGAAATTGGTGAAACTTTTTGGCACGAAAAAAATGGCTTGGAAGTTGTAGATAAAATTGAACTTTTAGAAGATAACAATGGTTTTAAGAAAAATTTAGATTTAACTTATGGCGTTAGAGATGGTATTATTTCTCACTGTGGAGAAGTTAATGAAAAATTTTTAAAACCTCGTGAAGAATTTATAGACTTACAAAATTACATAACACCTAACCAATATTCTCCATTTACTTGGGAAGGTTGTGTGGTAAAAATATCAGACAAAATTTCATATATAAGCAGAGATATTGAAGATGCAATTTTACTTGGTCTTTTAGACAATAGTTTAGAAGAATTACATGAAATATTAAAATTTGAAAAGAAAGCAATTATAAATAATTCCGTTATTATTAATAAATTAATTTTCGATTTATGTACAAATTCAAATCCGGAGGATGGTTTAATATTTTCAGATGAAAGTTTACAATTATTAGATAGTATTAAAGCATTTAATTATAAAAATATCTATTATTCAGATAAAGTTTTAGCCTCTGAAAAATATTTTGAATTAGTATTAACTCAAATATTTGAAATATTAAAATCTGCTTATGATAAAGAAAACACATTAGAAAATTTAAATAAAATGAAAAAAAATTATAATTCAGTTGTAACACCTTTTATAAAATGGATAAACTGTTACTGGAATTTAACAGATAGAGAAAATACAAATTTACAAAATAAAGTTTTGTTTGATGTAAATAATAAGAAAGATTATTTAAAAGCTATAATTTATTATATTTCTGGTATGACTGATAATTATGCTATTGAATGTTATAATAATATAATTGGGTTCTAAATTCTATTTATTTTTTGTTGCGGGTCGTCGAGGACGCCGACCCCTACATTTTAATTCATTCAAACAACTCGCAAGTTTGTGTTTAATATAAATTTACTTTATATTAATTCCTAATAGTTTTGATAATTGTATTGCTTGTATGTCGTTTACTATTAGTCCTTTTAGGTCTTGTATTTTTATTAAAATACCTTCTATATTACTTGTTGATAAGTCTATATTTTTTAGTGGTGTTTCCATAAATTGTGCTCTTATTAAACTTGTTTCTTTATATGTTACTTCTTTTAATTTTACTTCATTAAAACTACTACTGTTTAACCCACAACTTTTGAACTCTGTATCTCGTATGTTTGACATATTAAAGTTTGCATAGTTCATATTACATTCTTCAAATTTCACATTATTTATTAAAGCATCCGAAAAATTACAACCTGTTAATTTGCAATTATTAAACTTAGCTTTTTTAAAATTACATACTTCAAAATTTGTATTTGATAAATCACAATTAATAAACTCGCAATTAAAAAAAGTTACCGCTTCCAGTTTTCCGGATATTTTACAATTATTAAAAATGCATCTACTAAATTCAATATTATCTTCATTAAGTTCTGCAATTTCATCTTTGTATTCTTTATTTGAAATGATCTCTTCATTTTGAATAGCAATTTTTATATCATCTTCCAAAATTAATTTTACTCCTATTATAAATTTACATATTATTTTCGGGCGGACAGAGGCGTCCGCCCCTACAGTGTTTGACATTAATTTTTTAGAATAATTTATTATTAAATTTTATATAATGTCAAATATATTTGTTTTGAAATACCGCGTAAGCGACCAAACGAGCAGATTTTCTGCGAGTGCGATTGTAGCAATCTTCCATATTTAAAACCCGAAGATTGCGACACCAAGGTATAAAAAACAATATATTTGGCATTGCACATAACAATTCAAAAAAAATATAATTAAAACAATTTTACACACGCATGTATTTTTTCTTCATTTTCATCTTTTATAACAATAATATTTTTACCATCCTTCTTGCCATACAAACATTTAACATTTTCGCCATACTTAATTTCTTTTTTATATACAATTTCAAAATTATTAAACTCCTCTGAATTATATATTTCTTCTGGCAATGCTTCATATGCAATGTTTATATAATTTATATTATGAACATGTTTATTTACATCTATCACACTTCTTTTTATACTATATTCTCCACTATGTTCATAACTTTCTGGCTCTTCTATTTTATACGCAGGTTCTTCTTTGAAACACTGCTTATCTTCTTTTTCATACTTGTCTGCAATTTCATCTGTTATTGTTATCATTCTGCCTTTATCAATATCTATTAATACCCATTTTGAAGTTGCTTTTGCTATTAACTCTTTTTTATCATTATAAATCTCAAAATCTCTATATGCATAAATTCTTTTTACGCCTCTAGACCATGTAACTATTTCTAACTTTTCTCCATATTTTGGTCTTTGAATAATTTCTACCTTCCAGCCTAAAAGTATCCAAGATAAATGTGTTTGCTCTATGTTTCCAACACCATATCCTGCTATATCTGAATGAAATCCTGCTACATCTTCTAACATTCCTAATATTGCTCTATTTGTAACTTTATTAGAAATACCTATATCTTTTAGTCCTACTCTAACGCTGCTTTTTACAAACATTTTTTGTTCACCTCTAGTTTTTTATTATACTAATTTTTTTAATTCTTCTAATTTTTCTTTAAAATAATTAAAAGCAATTTCATAAGTTTCTTCTTTTTCCAAATCCACATCTACCATTTTTAATAATTCTAAAGAACCTTTTGAGCCACCTAGACTTAACATTTTTTTGTATTTTTCTACATAACCTGGTTCACCTTTTAAAATTTTACTAGCAATTGCAATTGCAGCAGTTATTCCTGTTGCATATTTATATACATAAAAACATGAATAAAAATGTGGTATTCGTGCCCATTCATATTTTATATCTTCATCAAATACGCAATCTTCTCCAAAATATTTTTTAACTAAGTCAAAATAAATATTGTTTAACTCATTTGAAGATAAGCTTTCTCCTTTTTCAATTCTTTCGTGAACAATTTTTTCGAACTCTGCAAACATAGTTTGTCTTACAAGTGTAGCTCTTATATCATCTAATTGCTCATTTATTAAAGCTGCTTTTTTCTTTTTATCTGTTTCTTTATTTATTAAATAATCCGCAAGTATTGTTTCGTTAACTGTTGAAGCAACTTCTGCAACCATTATAGTATAATTTGCATTTATAATATTTTGGCTATTATTTGCATAGTAAGAATGCATTGCATGACCAAGTTCATGAGCTATTGTAGATATATCTCTTGAACTATTAATGTAATTTAGCAATACAAATGGATGCACTCCATACACGCCCATACTGTATGCTCCGCCTCTTTTATTTTCTTTTTCCCTTACATCTAGCCATCTATTTTCAAAAGCATTTTTTAATGTGTTTACATATTCTTCTCCCATAGGTTTTAACGCTTCTAATACTATTTTTTTAGCTTCTTCATATTCTACATTTTCATTTTCTACACTTAATGGATTTACATATACATCATACATATGCATTTTTTCTTTTCCAATTAGTTTGTTTTTTAGTTTTATATATTCATGGTTTAAATATAGATTCTTGTTCATCTCTTTTAGTAAAACATCATATACTTTTACACTTGAATCATCAGCATTTGTTGCTGCTTCTAGTGAATTTTTATAATTACGTAATTTACTTGAAATTGTTCTTGCCTTTACTCGTGTTAAGTATAATTCAGTTATTGTATTTATATGTTTTTTATATAAAGAATATATAGCTTCAAATGCTTGTTTACGAATTTTTTCTTTTGAACTCTTCATATATTTAGAATATAAACCATCTGTCATTTTAAGTTCTTTACCATTTTCGTCTATTATATTAGGATAATCAAACTCTGTATTTGTAAATGTATCATAAGTATTTTCAGAAGCATTAAATACTTCTGAATACTTTGAAAGTGCTGTTTCTAACTCTTCAGATAAAATATGTTTTTTCTCTTTTAATATATCTTTTAAAGATTTTTCAAATTCTTGTAATTTAGTATTTTCTTTTAAATATTTTTCTATAATTTTTTCATCTATTTTTGTTATTTCTGGCTCTATAAAAGCTATTCTTGTACTAAAATCTGCTGTTAAACTTTCAATTTCTTTATATAGTTTTATTCTTTCTGTATCTGCCATGTTTTGATGATATTTAAGCATTGCATATGCATATAATTTTTCGTGTATTTCTAAAGCTTCACAATTTGCTTTATAACAGTTATATATGTTTTCCGCTGATTTTTCCAAAGTTCCCTTATAACTTTCAACTGTTTTTATTTTGTTTTCTAACTCATTCTTTGCATTCTCAAACTCTTCTTTATTATGAAAAATATCTTCTAAATTCCATTCTAAATTACTCATTTTCATCCTTCTTTCCTAATCTTTTAAAATTTTCCTTGGTTTCTTCAATGCTATCTTTTATATTATTTTTTGTATCTTCTATATTTTCTTTTATTTCTCTAGTTGTATTTTCTACTTCTTTTTTTATTTTTTTCGTTTTTTGCTTAATTTTTATTTTTATAAATCTAATTGCAGGGTATGCATCTACCAATCTTCTATTAAGAGCAGAAGATTTACCAAGAATAATTTCTTTAACCTTTTTAGTTATTTCTTCTGTGTTGTCTTCTCTGTTTTCATTATTTACAGCTTTTGTTGTTTTTCTAATGTTCAATACAACAGTTAATGAAATAATATTATCTATTACATATATTCCAAGTATAACTCCAGATACAATATGTAAATATAATGTTGGAATCTTTTCATATAAACCTAAAAAGAATGGGTTTAATACATACATAATTAGGCAACCTAAAATTCCAAATGGAATAATTGTATTTAAGCATACTCTACCATTTATATTGTATTTTCTTTGACTATAATCCCACCATCTTGCATTAAATAATTTCTCCATAAAATAGCTTGTTAAATACTCTAATACACCACATACTAAAATTGCCATAAAAAATAGAACTACTGGATTAGCTGTAAAATACTGTAATAGCAGAGTAATTAAAATTCCTCCAAATCCATAAATTGAGCAACAAGGTCCAATTAAAAAGCCTCTATTAACAAATCTTTTTAATTCAATAAGTTTTCCTACAACTTCCATTGTCCAACCTATTACACTATATGTAATAAATAATAAAAAATATAATTCTATTGTTTGTATCATTAGTTTTCTCCTTTTTTGTTTTTCATTATTTTATATTAATATATCTATTTTTACAATAGCTATTAAATATTTTTATGTTATAATGTATTTATGGATAATGAGTTAAGATATAATAAATTAAATAGATTTTTGAAGAAAAAATTTGGTGAAAGAGTTTTAAAAATATGTATTGATGGTGGTTTTATTTGTCCTAATAGAGATGGAAAAAAATCAACTTATGGTTGTATTTTTTGCAGTGAGAAAGGCTCTGGTGAACATATTAAAAAATGTGATTCCATTTCTGAACAAGTACGAAATTATTTTAAAAGCTATAAAGCTGAACGTGCAAATAAATTTATTGCATATTTTCAAAACTACACAAATACCTACGATAGCATAGAAAATTTAAAAGAAAAATATGATAGTGCCTTAATAGATAAAAGAATTGTAGCATTAGCTGTTGCAACAAGACCAGATTGTATTACAGAAGATATCGCAAAATTACTTTCATCATATTCAAAAAAATACTATGTATGGGTAGAACTTGGACTTCAAACTTCAAACGAAGAAACTGGAAAATTCATAAATAGATGCTATACAAATTCAGATTTTACAAATGCAGTTAAAATATTAAACAAATATAATATTGATGTTGTATCTCACATTATGGTTGGACTGCCAAATGAAACTTTTGAAGATATAAGAAATACTGTAGAATTTATAAATATGCATAATATTCAAGGACTAAAAATTCATTCTACTTATGTTGTTGAACATACACAATTATATAAATTATACAAAGAAGGAAATTATTCTCCTATTTCTTTAGAATACTATTTGGAATGTTTATGTTATATAATTACTCATATTTCACCCCAAATTGTAATTCATAGAATATCTGGAGATGCACCTAAAGATATTCTAGTTGCACCTAGCTGGAACTCACATAAGAAATGGATTTTAAATAGATTTAATAAAAAAATGATAGACGAAAATTTATGGCAAGGAAAATTTTACGAAAAAAATTAATATTTCTATAGATTTTTATTTATTTTAGTGTATAATATTTTTAGATTAACGAAAGAGGAGATTATGCCAATGAGTCAATTCAAACCATTTTTAGATGCAATGGAAATAAATTTAAATAATAATGTTTTACCAGATAAAGCAACTGTTCAGTATATTTTAAGTAATCGCTATTTACTTTCTAGTGATGAACAAAATAGATTTCAAAATATCTTCGATAATGTTAATGAGTTATTAAAAACTAAACATAAAACAGTTGATAAGGCATTAAAAACAATTAATAAAAGTATCAAAAAAAACAAACCTGTTAATCAAGATTTAGTTAATATGATAATAGATGTAGCTGGTACAAATTATTTAACTAAATCTCAAAATGCAAAATTTACAGAACTTTTGCCTGAAATAAACCAAACTAGCAATTTACCAATAAAAACTAAGGAAAACATTTTTATGAAAATTCCTTTTGTTAATAAAATTGTTAACCAAATAAAAACAAAAAGATTTAATTCACAATATAAAGATATTCCTGTACAAAAAGCTACACCTAATATATCTCAAAATATTGATAAGGCTACATCTACTAAAATACAAGATACAAAAAAATCTTTTGTACCAAAAAGTGATATTTATAAGCCTCAAACAATTGTAATTAGTGACTTACATGGTGATATGAATAGATGGAACACAATAAGAGAACACTTGCAAAAATATCCAAATACAAAATTTATAATTGAAGGCGATGCAATGGATAGAGGTGCTTATGGAATTGATATTCTGCTTGAAATAAAAGAATTATCAGACTCTGGTAAAGTTCAATATTTACCTGGAAACCATGATATTTTTACATATAACTATTTGAAATCTGCAAATACACCTTATAAAAAAATTCAACTTAATGCTCTTATGCATCTGGAACATAATGGTGGAAAAACTACTATAGATGCTTTAGAAAACTTCGATGTCGTTGTTGATTCAGCTATAAAAAGTGGAAGATTACATAATAGAATATCAAAGCAAGAATTAACCGATTGGCTTGGAAAACAGCCTATCCAAACATTAGCTTCTGAAAATAATATTAATTATGCACTTGCACATGCCGTATTTGATTCAAAATTATACAATGAAGATAAGAATTTTAATATGGAAAAAGCTTATAATATTCAAACAAAACCACAACCTACACCTGAAGAACAAGATAAACTAAACCGTTTTAATAACTGTATGTGGTATAGAGAACATGATAAAAACACACACTTTGCACCTCTTTCTTGGCCAAAAGATTTTCTAGTTGTTGTTGGTCATACTAAACAAAAAGAGGCAAATATTCAAAATATAGATGGAGATCCAAGAAAATCAATTGTATACATTGATTGTAAAAAAGGAAATTTTCAAGGTTTTAATTTAACAGAATCCAAACACATATCACTTGAACAACAAAAAACTCAGGAACAAGAAAATAGCTTAGAAAAATAAAAAAAGTAATATGCTATAATACAAAAAACCCCTAATTATTTAATAAATAATTAGGGGTTTTTTGTAATTACATAATTTTTGTTTATTTTATTAAATCTTTATCAATAATTTCGAAATTTGCTCTATGTATATGCTATAAATTCATATCTTTTATAACTTGCATCATTATATCTTTTGATCTTTGATGAGTTATTCTTTCTACTGCTTTATTTACATCTACCCATTCCACATCGCTTACTTCTTCTATTTGAGGCTTATCTTCTCCTCCAATTTTTTCTCCAAGAAAATATATTACTGTTTTCATCACATCTTCTTTTGGACTATATTCTGATATATATCTATTTTCTTTTTCAATTTTTATATCTATATTAGTTTCTTCCTTAACCTCTCTTATTGCTGTTTCAAACTCTGTTTCTCCTTCTTCAACATGACCTTTTGGGAAATCCCAATGCCCAGCATTATGTTTAACTAAAAGAACCTTTCCATCTTCTATTACAATAGCTCCACAAGATTTTTCATACTTCATTTCATTTCCTCCTAAATTTGTTTTTTCCTATTTTATAACAAATTAGTTTGAATTTCAAATAATTGATTGTTTGATGTAAATATTCGTATTTATAATTTCTTTTAATACGTAATGCCGCCGAGTAATTGAATAAATTTCATTATAATTATGTTTTTTTATTTATGATTAATTTATTATTTTGGCTTATATCACAAATTTTATATTGCGGGTCGTCGGGGACGCCGACCCCTACATTGTTTGACTCAATTATTTTATATTATAAAATTTGTGCATTCTTTTTCTATTTCCTTTGCAGTTGGTAAATTTAATATCTTTTCAGATAATTCTTTACATTTTTCATATTTTAGATTACATATAATTTTTTTAGCTTTTAATATTTTTCTTGGATTCATTGAAAATTCATCTAATCCAAGTCCCAAAAGTAATGGTATATATCTTTCATCTCCAGCTGCTTCCCCACAAACTCCACAAAAAATATTATGCTTATGAGCTGCATCTATTGTATTTTTTATAAGCTTTATTATAGATGGATTAAATTTATTATATAATTTAGCAACATTATCATTTCCTCTTTCTGCTGCTAACGTATATTGTATTAAATCGTTTGTGCCAATGCTAAAAAAGTCACATTCCTTTGCATACATTTCTGCATTAACTGCAACAGAGGGAACTTCTACCATTATTCCTACTTTAATATCATTATTAAATTTTATATGTTCTTGTTCTAATTCTTTTTTGGTTTCCTCTATTATTTGTTTTGCTTTTCTTAATTCTTCTATTGAGGAAATCATTGGAAGCATTATTGCTAAATTTCCATACATACTAGCTCTTAAAATTGCTCTTAGTTGAGCTTTAAATAATGGTATATCTTCTAAACAAATTCGTATTGCTCTATAACCTAAAAATGGGTTTTCCTCTTTCTTTAGTTCTATTCCCTTTATATCTTTATCTCCACCAATATCTAAAGTTCTTATTATACTTAAATTCTTTTTCATTGTTTCTGCTACTCTTTTATATGCGATAAATTGTTGTTCTTCTGTTGGTACATTTTTTGTTTTCATATATAGAAATTCACTTCTAAGTAAGCCTATACCTTTAGAATTAACCTCCTCAACTAAGTCTAAATCTTCTGTTGTACCAATATTACAAACCACTTCTACATTATGGTTATCTAATGTTACCGCATCTCTTCCCAAAAATTTATTTAATTCTTTTTTATTATTTTCAAGTTCAACTGCCATATTCTTTAAGTTTTTAATTTCTTCTTTGCTTGGAGAATTATGCACTTCGCCTGTTTTTCCATTTATTGCAACATATTCTTTTTCTTTTAATATTTCTGAAGCATTTTCTATACTCATTATTGTAGGAATTTCATGGTTTCTTGCCATTATTACAACATGAGAAGTTTCTCCTCCAGTTTCTAATATAATGCCATTCAAATTAGCTAAATTGATATTTGCAGTATCAGATGTAGAAAGTTCTTTTGCAACTAATATTGTATTTTCTGGCAAAGTACTTAAATCTATTTTTTTTGTATTAGTAAGTTTTTCTAAAAGTTTATTTTTCATATCTATAATATCATCTGCACGTTCAGATAAATATTTATCATCTATAGCTTTAAACATATTTGCAACAGTGTTGAAACCTTTTTCTGTTGCATATACACTGTTATATTTTTCCTCTTTAATTAATCTTAAGGTTTCATTTGTTAATGTTGGATCTTCCAATATTAAGCTATATGCTTTCATTATTTCTTGTTCTGTACCTGTTAAATTTTCTGATATTTCTTCTATTTCATCTTTCAACTTTTCAAGAGCTAATTTAAAATTTTTAAGTTCATTCTCTACATCATGAATTTTATAATTACTTATTTGAATTTCATCTTTTTTTATAATTTTAATATATCCAAACGCAATCCCCTCAGATACACCTTTTCCCTGTAGCATTAATTTTCTCCTTTCAAAAAAATATAAAAATTCAACATCTGACATAATTTTATTTATAGTTAATGTTATTCAATTATTTTAGTTATTTCATCCATTGCTTTTTCTTCATTGTCTCCATTACATATAATTTCAACATTAGTGTTTTTAGTAATTCCTAAACTCATTATCATTAACGGCATTTTTGCATTTATAATTTTATTGTTTGCTTTTATATTTACATCACAATTATATTTATTAGCAATTTTTGAAATTTCGGTTGCTGGTCTTGCATGCAACCCTTCATTACTTGTTATTTTTACATTTTTTGTAATCATTTTATCACCTATTCTTCCCATACATTATTCTTCCAAGCTGCCATTATTAATGCTGCAACTATAGATCCAACAACTATTGAAACTATATACATTAAAGGATTTCCTACAACTGGAATTACAAATATTCCTCCATGTGGTGCCATTAGTGTGCACCCAAAAAACATTGATAATCCACCTGCAATTGCTGAGCCTATAATTGAGCTTACTAAAACTCTTACTGGGTCACTTGAGGCAAATGGAATTGCTCCTTCTGTAATAAATGCCGCTCCCATAATATAATTTAGCAAAGCTGATTGTCTTTCTTTTTTGGGTAATTTTTTCTTAAAAAATGTTGCTAATATTGCTATTGCAAGTGGTGCAACCATCCCTCCGGCCATAACTGCAGCCATTATGTCGTATTGCCCAGAAGCTAACATTCCCGTTCCAAAAGTGTATGCTGCTTTATTAAATGGCCCTCCTAAATCTATACTCATCATTCCACCAAGAATCATTCCAAGTATTACTTTATTTGTTCCACTCATAGACTCTAAAAAGCTATTTAACCCTGTATTTATCTTTCCTACAAACGGATTTATAAATATCATTATTACACCCATTAAGAAAATTCCTAAAACAGGATAAATTAAAATTGGCTTCATTCCCTCTAAACTTTTTGGTAAAAAGTTAAATAGTTTTCTTAATAAAATTACAATGTATCCACCAATAAAACCTGCGAGTAAAGCTCCTAAAAATCCTGAGCTTACAAGTGTTATATCTGGATTTGTAAGTGAGCTAAAGGTTGTACCATTTATAGCTATTGCTCCACCAACAAAACCTACTGCTAAACCAGGTCTATCTGCTATACTATAGGCAATATAACCTGCTAAAATTGTAAGCATAAAGTTAAAGGCAAATCCACCTATTGTTTTAAATAAGGCAGCTATTGGAGTATTCATACCAAAATTTGCTGGGTTAATTGAATAATCATCTAATAAGAATGAAATTGCAATTAGAATACCTCCACCAACAACAAATGGTAACATATGTGTAACACCACTCATTAAATGTTTATATATATTTCCTCCAAATTTTGTTTCTGTTTCTTCTTCAATATTTTTATTATTTTCGTGATGTACTGGTAATTCTTCCGTTAGTGCCTTTTCTATTAGTTTTTTTGGTTCTTTAATAGCTTCAGATACTTTTACTCTTAATATCTTTTTGCCATCAAATCTTTGTAAATCTATTTTTATGTCTGATGCAATAATTATTGCTTTTGCATTTTCTATTTCTTCTTTTGTTAGTTTATTTTTTGTACCTGTTTGACCTTGTGTTTCAACTTTTATACTATGACCTATTTCTTTTCCTTTATTTTCTAAGCTTTCAGCTGCCATATATGTGTGAGCAATACCTGTTGTGCATGCTGTAATTGCTAATAATTCATAACCATTATCACTTTGTTTTTCTTTATTTTCTAATTTCTTTTCTTCTTCTGCTTCATTTATTACTCTTAAAAATTCTTTATTACTTTTACTATTTATTAATTTTTCTTTAAATTCTTTATTCATTAATAGTGTGCTTAATGTACTTAATACCTCTAAATGTAGATTATTGTTGCCTTCTGGAGCTGCAATTAAAAAAATTAATTTAACATCTTCTCCATCTAAAGAATTAAAGTTTACTCCATTTGGTACAACTGCGGCAACGAGCTTTGCTGTTTTTACACTTTTTCCTTTTCCATGTGGTATTGCAATTCCATCGCCAACACCTGTTGTTCCTTCTTTTTCTCTATTAAAAACTAGCTCTGCATACTCTTCTTTATTATTTAAATTTCCAGTTTCATTCATTAAGTTTATTACTTTATTTAATGCATCTTCTTTTGAAGAAGCTTCCAAATTGAGTATTATAGAGCTCTCATCTAATAAATCTGTAATTTTCATAACTTATCTCCTTATTAATTTTTTATCATTTCATAAAATTTTTGTATTTCTGATTTTTCAGCTAAAAATTTTGAACAAGCAGTTGCACTTCCACATGCAACTCCTAATTTTAATATTTCTTCATAGGTTTTATCTTGAATAAATCCTGCAATTATTCCTGCAACCATCGAATCTCCTGAACCTACTGTATTTATTCTTTCTCCTTTAGGTGCTTTTATAAAGTGTTTATTTTTTTCCGAGTCTATCATTAATGCTCCTTTTGCCCCTAAAGAAACAACTACATTTTGTGCACCTTGTTCTTGCAATTTTTTAGCATATATATAAGCATCATTCTCATCTTTTATTTCTACATTAAAAATTTCACCTAATTCTTCATCATTTGGTTTTATTAAATAAGGTTTGTATTTTAAAACATTTGTTAATAATTTGCTTGTGGCATCTACTATTACCTTTATTTTTTTAGCTCTTAACCTTTCACATATTATTTCATATATATTATTTTCTATTCCATTTGGTATACTTCCAGCTAATACTAAAATATCATCATCTTTTAGCATTTCTAATTTTTCTATTAATGCTCTTAACTCTTCATTTTCTATCTTTGGTCCACTACAATTTATTGCTGTTTCTTTATTATCTGAATCTATTTTTATATTTATACGAGAATTTCCGTTTTTTAGATTAATAAATTCAGTTTTTACACCTAATTCATTAATCATCTCTTCAATTTTATTGCCTGTAAAACCTGCAATAAAACCTAAAGCCATACTTTCTATTTCTAAATTTTTTAAAACAATTGAAACGTTTATCCCTTTTCCACCTGGAAATATCTTTTCATTTTCCGATTTATTAATTTTATTTTTTTCAAAACTATTTGCTTTTAAAACATAGTCGATTGCAGGATTAAAAGTAACTGTATATATCAAAATTTTCACCTCTAAATTTATTATGCCAAAATTTATAAAAAATAATAAAAAAACATATAAATTTATTAAATTAATAATAAAATTTATATGTTTTTTTTTTATCTTCCTTCTGCTAAAGCTAGATATCCTAATTTTGTTTGTTGCATTTCCATTCTTTGTATTTTTAGCATATTTCCATCAAAATCTTTCATCAAATTTTTTAATCCCTTTATTCTGCTTAATACTTGTTCTTTTTCATTATCTTCTTTAATATTAACATACAATTCTTTTAAGCATTCTTCTGTAGATAATAAAATTTTTTCATCCATCTCATTATCATTTCTTTTTTGAATTTGAAAATTGCTAAATACACTTTTAGGTTCAATAAATTCCATGCATTTGTCAAAATTTATAAATACCCATTTAATTTTTCTCATTCTGTCTTTTATTTGATTTTTTTCTTTGTTTATTACTTCTTCATTATCATCATTTTTTTCTTCTTCTAAATCAATACACATTTTTTTCAATTTTTTTGATACTTCAGAACATATTAATTCATCAGTATTTTTTTTAGTACAATATTGTAAATCTTTCTTAAAATTTTTCATTTCTTTTCCTCCTTATTGAACAAGCATCAAATATTATAGCACTTAATTTATGAATAATTTGTCGAAGTGTGAAATAAAAATTAATTTTTTATATATGTATTGATAAAAAAGAGAATCTCCATGTGGGCAGACTTAAGGCGTCCGCCCCTACATCAAAAATAGAACTTTACTATAATACAAAAAGACAATCAAATGATTGTCTTTAACTTATATAATATTTTTAATAATTTTCTGCTTTTATTTCAAAATATGCTTTTGGATGGCTACATACAGGACATATTTCAGGTGCATTTTTTCCTATAACTATATGACCGCAGTTTCTGCATTTCCATATTTTGTCTCCATCTTTGCTAAATACTAACCCATCTTCTACATTTTCTAATAATTTTTTGTATCTTGCTTCATGTTCTTTTTCTATTTTTCCTACTGCTTCAAATAAGTATGCTATATGGTCAAATCCTTCTTCTTTTGCTTCTTTTGCCATTCTATCATACATATCTGTCCATTCAAAATTTTCTCCTTCTGATGCATCTTTTAAATTATCTGTTGTTGTTGGTATTTCTCCATTGTGTAATAATTTAAACCATATTTTTGCATGCTCTTTTTCATTATTTGCTGTTTCTAAAAATAATTCTGCTATTTGTTCATATCCTTCTTTTTTAGCTTTACTTGCATAATATGTATATTTATTTCTTGCTTGAGATTCTCCAGCAAATGCTTCCTTTAAATTTTTTTCTGTTTTTGTTCCTTTTAATTCCATAATTATACCTCCATTTATTATTTTGATTATTATAACATACCTTTTTTAATTTTCAACTTTTTTCACAAATAAATTACATTTGCATATTTTCTTATTTATAAAGTCATCACAAGGACAAAGTGTAGTTTCATTCATTTCTAGTCTGCAAGGACAATGTCCATCTTTTTTATAAATTCCATTTAATATTTTATCTGTATATTCTCTATCTGGATTATATATATAACCTTTCATATTCATACCTCTTATATATTTTGTATTTCTTGCTTTAATTCTTCTGCTGTTTTATACCCTTCCAATTCTTTTGCTTTTTTTCCATTTCTGTATATAAATATGGTTGGCACTACCTCAATTCCTTTATCTATTGCAAAATCACGATTTTCATCTATATTAATTTTTAGAATATTGTATTCATTTTCTATTTTTTCTAATTCTTTTGCTATTATTTGACATGGTCCACACCAAGTTGCAAAAAAATCTACTATAACTATTTCATTATTTTTTATTTCATTTTCACACTCTTGTGAATTTACATGTTTAATCATTTTATCAACTCCTATTTGTATTTTTTACTTTTTAAATTTTTTTATACAAACAAGCACACAATTCAACAAATTCAAGAATTGCGTGCCTTTTGTTATGCATATGATTTTATTTTATACTAATCTTTCAAAAGCTCCTTTTGGTCCCCAATCGCATTTTTTAGGACATTTATAATCTGGAAATGTGCATCTTGCACCTTTTGAATATGGTAATAAATATTCATATACTCTTTTATTGGTTTCTTTAGTATTTTCCAAGTATTTAGTCATCGTTTCCTGTGTTTGCATTGCAATTTCTAATTGTGCACAACCACATAAACGCTCTTTGCATTTAAGCACAAAATTCTCTACAGTTCCTCTTTCATTTACTTTTACCAACATTCCTTGTGGATATCTGTATGCTAAAGATTTAATATCTTTAAGCCATTCTTTCTCCAACTCGGTATTTTTAATAATTGGTGGTACGAAGAAGTCTGCTTCTTCAACTCTTGGAACTGATATCTCATATGAAATTGTACGATGTCTTTGTGCTTGTGCTACCTGTGCAAAAGTTGCTAAATAGTTACAACAATAGTTTTCTCCCCATTCTTCTTTACGTTCTACATTAGAAAAAAGAGAAAATGTACGACTTTTACCATCTGACATTTTTTCCTGACAATACTTACTCATCATTGTAGAAAATTCAACTAGTACAGATTTCAATAACTTATTAAAATCTGTCTCTTCTGCATTTTCCACATAATCTTTTGCCCAATGAACAAGGTAATTCATCTGCCTTAAGCTAGTAGTATACCCCATTGTTGTTGCTGGAGTGAATACACTAATTAAGTATCTTGCATTTTCCATTGCGAGTTTATAAGCTTTTTTTTCTTCCATTTCTGAGTATCTTTTTAAAATTTCCCTTTCGAAAATTTCAATCCACTTTTCGTACAAAACTTTTTCTTCTTCTGAAGGTTCCATTTTTGTATATCTGGCTGATTTTTCAGAAGTATCATATTCCTTCTCATTATTTAAAATCATTGCCATAATTTTAGGAACTCCTTCAAAAGCAAAGTTGTATTTAACATGTCCAAATACACTGTGATGTCCACTTGTTTCTGTTCCATTTGCTCTTTTGTTGCTTTTTTCTTCTGGTTCTGAAAGCAAAGTTTCAACAGTATCTGGCATATAACAAATACCTGCCATTTTGCCTGAAAAAGTTCTTGCCTCATTAATTGGAAGCTCATACTCTGGTTTCGTTGATGCTAATACTTCATATTTCATTTGTTATACCTCCTGTTAAAAATAATTATTCCTACAGTTGCTACTAAAATGCTATTTGCATTTTGTGTATTATATATCATCATATGTCTTTTTTCAACATTATTTTTATATAATTTTACAATGTATTCTCTTTTTCATATTTATATTTTTTCATAAAAAAATAACTCCGCCGTGCGGGTCGCCCTAAAGACGCCGACCCCCTACATCCAAAACAGAAATTTCCTATAATATAAAAAAATAGCTCCGCCACACGTGTCACTCTAAGGACACCGGACTCTACACTTAAAATAGGAATTTTCTATACTATATTTAGGGTATTCTAATTAAAATAACATAGTGATTTTTGACTCCGTCCCCAAAATCACCCTAAATTATTTATAATAACTTAACAGTTTTTCAAATGTAATTCCTAATTCAACAGTTCTTAATGCTTCTATTCTTTCATTATATAATTTTTGTAGAATCACTTTTTTATCTTCTATACGTCCATAATGAAGTAAATTATGACAATGACTACATAATGAAACAATATTTTCCATAACATCCAAACTATATTCATATTCCTTATATTTGCTAATTGGAATTAGATGATGTGGTTCTGTATAGTTTTTTCCGTTTTTTCTAATAAATGTGCGGTCTTCATTATCATATTCACAAAGATATTTAGCATGTGCCAATGCATGTGCTGCAATTTTAGGATCTCTCTTAGGAATTTCTCTGCCTGTTGAAGATGATATTGTAGTAGCTTGTTTTTCTTTTTTTCCTTTCCATTCTGTTTTATCATTTAATTCATTCTCAATAATATTATTTATTTCATCTTTTTCTACTTGATTATATTCTGAATTTTTTTCTCCTATAATATCTAATATGGCTCCATTTATAATGTTTTTATTATTAATTTCATTTTGTAATTTTAGCATCTCTTCAAGAAGATATACTGCTTGTTCATCATCAATAGAACACATATACTGCTGTTTCCCTGTTCCATTTTTTGTAAAAGCACTTTTCTCTTTATAGTTAGACGCAAGCCACTTTTTATATTTCGTAACAATAAGTGGCGTATCCATATCAAAGTATTCTGTATCAATACGATATCCATCTAAACGCCAATCTGAGGAAGCTTTTATTGTTGTTAATTCTATAGGTTTATTACTTTCATAACAATTTGATTTAGCAATACTTATGGCCACAATTTTACCATTACAATTATGAATTATAAAATCTTCTTTTTTTATTTTGGTCATCATTGTATAACCAATATTTTTTCCACCTAATTTGTTTAATTTAGGAGACCATAGATATTCACCTTTGCGTTCTTCAGCATATGTATCCCCCTGATAAACATAAAACACACTCATCTATTAGTTCCTCCTCAAATTCTAATATTTTGTATAATTTCTTTAATAACTGTTACAATTTTTTAAATTTCAAACATTATATAGCATCATATTTTATTTTTCAACATTTATTTTAATTTTTTATATCCATAAAAAAATACTAGAGTCATACGCACTCTAGTATTTTTGTTTTATATTATACTCTAGTTTTATACCACATCGAGCATTTCTTTTAATTTTTTTCTAAACTAATCGTTCATTTCAATTGGAGCTTCTACAGGACATACTCCTGCACATGTTCCGCATGATATACATGCTGTTTTGTCTATTACGTATGTTTCTTCTCCTTCTGTTATACATGCTACTGGGCATTCGTTTGCACATGCTCCACATTTTATACATTTTTCTGTAATTTTATATGCCATTTTTTCACCTTCTTTCTTTTTTTTAATTTTCTTCTTTTGATAGTTTTTCTATTTCTTCTAGTTCTTTTAAGTTTGCTTTTTCTTCTTCATTCATTTCTTCTTTTTCAATATTTTTTATTATTTTAATATCTGATGCTTTATATTTTTTAAAGTAATATCCATCTTCCTTGTCTTCTAATTTTACTCTTACAATTTCTTTTAATGTTTCTATGCTATCTACTGTTCCTTCTCCATCTCCTGTTTTTACAATTGCTCCTATTTTTGGCATTCTATCAAGTTTTTCTTCATATGCTTCTTGTTCATATTTTAAACAACACATTAGTCTACCACAATTTCCAGATATTTTTGATGGGTTTAATGATAAATTTTGTTCTTTTGCCATTTTTATAGAAACTGCATCAAAATTATTTAAAAATGAACAACAACAAAGTTCTCTACCACAAACACCGTTTCCACCTATTCTACGTACTTCGTCTCTAACTCCAATTTGTCTCAATTCTATTCTTGTTTTATATATAGCTGCTAAATCTTTTACAAGTTCTCTAAAATCTACTCTTCCGTCTGAAGTAAAATAAAATGTAATTTTACTGTTATCAAATTTATATTCAACATCTGTTAAATTCATTTTTAATTTATGTTTTTTTATTTTATTTTCTGCAACTTTAAATGCTTCTTTTTCTTTTCTTTTATTTTCTTCATAATGTTTTCTATCTTTATATGTAGCTTTTCTTATTACTTTTCTTAATGGTGCAACTATTCTCTCTTCTGGAATTTGTTTATTTGCCATTGCAACTTCTGCATATTCTTCTCCTACAGATGTTTCAACAATTGCATAATCTTTTAATTTGAATTCTATATCTCCTGGATCAAAAAAATATATTTTTCCAGGTTTTTTAAATCTAATTCCAACTATTGTTTTCAATTATTTAATTCCTCCCAAATATTTATTAATAAGTTATCTATCGTCATATCATAATTACTATTGTATACAAGTCTTTTTTTGGTATCTTCTATAATTTCAATTGCTTTTACATATTTACTTGCATTGTTATATTCTTCTTTTGCTTTTTTCAAAAAATAAATATTGAAGTATTCTAAAATTTCATTTATATTTTCTTTTCCTTTGTATATTTCTGTTGCATTGTTTATTAGGTCTATTACACTATTGCAGTTAAAATTTTTAAGTGTTGTTTCCATATTGCTATATAGTTCTTGCTTTTCCTTTACTTTTAAAGCTTTACCAACACTACCTTCAAAGTTTTCTAGCATTGTTTCACTAATATTTTGAAACTCTAATTTATTTTCTAAATATTGCTTTAATTCCCCGATTTCTAATGAATTAAATGTTAATTTTAGGCATCTTGATTTTATTGTATTTATTAAATTACTTTCATTTGAAGTTATTAAAATAATTATTATATATTCTGGTGGTTCTTCTAAGGTTTTTAATAAACAATTTTGAGCTTCTATTGTCATAGTTTCTGCATCATCTATAATATATACTTTTTTATCAGATATAATTGGTTTTTCATAGACTTTTTCTAGCATTTTTCTTATTTGCTCTATTTTTATTTTTCCATCTGGTTTTATTATATTAAAATCCGGATTATTATCATTTTCGAGTTCTATGCAAGATTTGCACTCACCACAAGGTGATTTATCTTTATTTAAACATAATATCATCTTTGCAAACTCAATAGCTATTTGCTTTTTTCCTATTCCATATTGGCCTGAAAATATATAACTATGTGCCACGCTATTTGTATTAAAAGCTTTAATTAGTTCATTTTTTATTTTGTTATTTCCTATTATTTTTTCAAAAGACATTTACTATTTTCACCTTTTTATTAATCTACTTTTCCAAATAAATTTAATGGCCAAATTCTTAATTTTACTTTTCCTTCTATTTTTTCTAATGGAATACATCCAAATCTTCTGCAATCTGTACTTTGTGGTCTATTATCTCCCATTGCAAAAACACAATTTTCTGGAACTACAAAGTCTGTATATACTCCTCCTAGTGAATCTGTAACAACTCCTGGTTGTAAATAATTTTCTTCTAATTTTGAGCCATTTATATATACTCCTCCATCTTTTATTTCAACATGTTCTCCTGGAAGTGCAATAACTCTTTTTATGTAGCTAATTTTACCTATTTCTAGAAAATTATATACAAATTTTCCAACTCCTGAATGATTATTATTATAAGTTGCAACAGGATAAGAGCTATTATAATTTTCTTCTGTTGTATATATTTCACTTGGTGCCTCAAATGTTATTATATCTCCTCTTTCAGGGAGTTTCTTCATTGTCCTTCCAACTCTACTTAAAATTAATCTTTGATTTTCTTTTAAAGTTGGAAACATAGATGGTTGTTTAACTATTGTTGGCGTTCCTATAAAATATCTAACAAATAGTGCTAGCACAACCGCTATAACTATACAAAATATCCATTCTAATATATCCTTTGTTTTTTCACTCATTTTATCTATCTCCTAAAACTATAATTTTTTAATTTAATCATTAACGCAATTATTATATAACATTATTTATGTTTTGGCAATTATTTATTTTCTTTTGTTGGTATTCTTATTACTACTTCTGTTCCTTGTCCATAAACACTTTTAATATCTATTGTTCCTTGGTTTCTATCTAATATTTCTTTTGCAATTGATAGACCAAGTCCAGAACCTCCCATTTTTCTTGTACGTGCTTTATCTACTCTGTAAAATCTTTCGAAAATTCTTTTTAGGTCATCTTCCGGTATTCCTATTCCGTTGTCTATTATTTTTATATATGCATCATTATAAACAAATCCTACATAAATTTTTATATTTCCGTTTTCATCTGTATACTTTATACTGTTTGTTAATATATTTATTACAACTCTTTCTATTCCATCTTTTTCAGCATATACATTTGGAACATTCGCTGTAACAAAGCATTCTACACCTATGTTCTTTTTATCTAATTCTATTTGCAACTTATCTTGACAACTCTTTACTAAAGCACCCAAGTCAAATTCTTCTTTTTTTACTTCGATTTGTTCTTGGTCAAACCTTGAAAGTGATAAAAGATCTGTAACAAGTTTTGCCATTCTTCTAGCTTCCGTACTAATAACTCCTAAGAATTTTGTTTGCATTTCTTTATCATATTCGCTTTCAATTAATGTATCTGAATATCCCATAATTGATGTTATTGGTGTTTTTAGTTCATGTGATACATCTGCTATAAATTCTTTTCTCATATTATCTAGCTTTACATGTTCTGTTATATCTTGTATTACAACTATTATTCCTGCAGCTCTTTCATTTTCATCTTTAAATGGTGCAAAAAGCAATTTTAAATATTTATCCTTTACTTGAATTTGTGTATTTTGAGATGTCCAGTTTTCTAAATAAATTATTTTTTCCATGTTTAACTCATCATTATGTTTAGAAAAAATCTTATCAAAACTATCATCTTCTGGCATAATTTCTAAGCTCCTTGTCGCAGCAGGATTTATTAAAATTATTCTTCCTTCTAAATTAAAGGCTATAATTCCATCTGTCATATGTAATAAAATTGTTTCTATCTGCCTTTTTTGTCTTGTTGCTTCATTTAAGTTTTGTTTAAGCTCTGCTGTCATTATACTAAATGCATTTACAAGTTCATCTATATCATTTTTTCTTTTCTTTCTTTTAGTATCTGTTGGTATTAGCTCTAAGCTTTCTCCATTTGCAATACGCTCTGCACTTTTTACTAGCTTTTTCATTGGTGATACAATTGAATTAGAAATAAATACTCCAGATAAAATTGAAATTACTCCAAATCCTACAAGTGAATATATTGTAAATTTTTGTATTTGTATATTTTTTTCACTGTATTCCTCAATTTTTTGTGTTTCATTTGTTTCTTTTATTTGTTCATCATAAATATTTTTATAAAAAAATCCTAAACTAGAAATTATAATTGTACCTATTATAAAGAAAATTAATATTATTTTTGTTTGTGTTTCTTTAAACATTTATTTTTCTCGCTTTCTTTTTATATTTATATTTTTACCACAAGGGTCGACAGAGGCGTCGACACCTACATCAAAAATAGAACTTTCCTATTATAACAAAAAGGTTCGGAGACTTCCGAACCTTTTTGTTAATAATCCGTGGCTATGTAGTAACCTACGCCTCTTTTTGTAATTAATATTTTTGGATTTGATGTATCTTTCTCTATCTTTTCTCTTATTCTTCTAACAGTAACATCTACAGTTCTTATATCTCCATAATATTCATATCCCCAAACCTTTTCTAAAAGTAATTCTCTTGTTACAACTTGACCTGGTTGATTTGCTAAATATTTTAATACTTCAAATTCTCTTAATGTTAAATCTACAACTTTATCATTAACACGAACTTCAAATTTTTCATAATCTAATGATAGTGGACCAATTTTAATTTTACTTCCACTTTTTCCACTATTTGCATTTTCCGTAGTATTAGATGTTGCTTCAAATTTTCTTAAGTTTGCTTTAATTCTTGCCATTAATTCTCTTACGCTAAATGGTTTTGTAATATAGTCATCTGCCCCAAGCTCTAATCCTAAAATTTTATCAATTTCTTCATCTTTTGCTGTAAGCATTAATATTGGAATATTTAAGCTTTGTTTAATTCTTTTACATACAGTAAGACCATCCATTCTAGGAAGCATAATATCTAATAAAATTAAATCTGGTTGTTTATCAAGAGCTATATCAACCGCTGTTACTCCATCGTTAGCCTCTAAAGTTTCATATCCTTCTTTTTCTAAATTATATAAAAGTATATCTACAATAGGCTTTTCATCATCTACAACTAAAATTGTTTTCTTTTCTTTTACTGTTTCCTCCATAATGATTCCACCTTTCTTTGCTAATATTATTTACACTATAGCACATTTATATCACAAAGATTACAAATAAACAAGTGAAATTTATAAATTTTCAATTTCTTCTTTAGTTAATCCCGTTATTTTTTCAATTGTTTCTAGTGGTATTTTTTCTTCTTTCATTTTTTTTCCATAGTTTTTATTCCTTCTTTTTTTCCTTTTCTAAATGAACTGTTTAGCATTGTATTTTATTCATATATTGCTTTTTCTCTCCACCATGCTAATTGTTGCATTCTTTCATCTTCTGTTATTTTATCTAGCTTTTCTTTAGCTTCTTTTAATTCTTTATTCTCTTCCATCTTTTCTTTCACTCTCCTTGAATCCATCTTATTGGGTTATTTTGCATATATTTTATTATCTCATAATATTCCTTTTCATTTCTTATTATGTGTTCATAATAATTTCTCTGCCAAATTTTGTTAATATTGTATTTGAAACATTTTCTTGTCGTTATTGATTTATATTCTTGAATTATCTTTTGTAGGGGCGGACGCCTCTACAGTGTTTAAATTTTTTATTTCAAATATTTTAGAATCGTCTTTTTTCTTTATTTGTAAGCAAACAGGAACGTCTGTCTCTACAGAATATATTTTTGTTTTTTCATTTATTTTTTTCATTTGTTTTCTCCTTTTATTTATGACATTTTTGTAGTATTTATTATATATGTCTACACAATTTTAGTCAATACTTTTATGACAAAAATGTCGTTTTGTTTTGTTGCTTGGTATACTATAATGTTTTAAACATAATGTAGGAGGCTATAATGCTAAAACAATATAGATTAAAGAATAATTTATCACAAGAAGAACTTGCTGAAAAAGTTGGTATTAGTTGCAGACATTTGCAACGATTAGAACAGAATGAAGAAAATACGAGAATTTCTACCTTTAAAAAAATTGTAAAAAGTTTAGAAATTCCTGATGATGAAATATTAAAGTTTATAAAAAAATAAACATTCACTATTATAAATGAATGTTTATTTTTTTATAAACTTCCTGCTCCTATTATTCCTGCATCGTTAAATAATTTTGCTGCTACTATGTTTATGTTTTTTCTTTTATTAAATAATAAGTTTTCTTTTATTATTTTTTCTTTTAGTGGTTCTAGTAGAATACTTTGGTAGTATGTAAAACTTCCTCCTATTACAGTTATTTCTGGTTCGAATATATTTATTAGATTTGATATTCCTATTGCCAAATTTTCTATATATTCGTTTATTATTTTTTGTGCTTCGTTTGTAGTTTTTCCTTCTAAATTAGGTAGTATTTGGTAGCTTATTGCATTTGCTGGCATTTTTAAGCTTTGTGTTAGTTTTATTTTAAAATTTTTCATTGAACCATATATGTCAAAACATCCTATTTTACCACATTTGCATTTTTCTCCACTTTGTTTTATTGACATATGACCTATTTCAAATCCGCTATATCTTTGTGGTTCAAATAGTTTTCCATTTATAAATAAAGCTCCTCCAACTCCTGTTCCTAAGCATATAAACAACCCATTTTTGTATTCTTTCATATTTCCATATAATTTTTCTGCTATAGCTGCACACTTTGCATCGTTTTTTACAATAATTTCTGTATTTGGATAATATTTTTTTATTTTTTCACAAATGTTAAATTCATCTATTCCTAAATTCACAACATTTTTTATTATTTTACTATTTTCAACTGTTCCCGGAATTGCTATTCCAATTTTATTTATATTTGATAGATACTTTTTGTTTTTTCTTAATAAAATATTTATATTTGATACTATTGTATCTTCTATAAATTGTTCTATTTGATTTTTATCTTTTTCGTTTATTTGTATTTCTATTTTTTCTATAATTTCATCTTTTTCTACTAATCCTATTGCTATATGGCTTCCGCCTATGTCTATTCCAATATTCATTTGTATGCCTCCTTTTAATAAAGGCGACCAATGGTCGCCCCTACATTATTTATATTATTATTTTATCTTGCAAAACCTTGTATAATTTCTACACACCTGCTGCATCAAATAAGAAATTACCCATATATACTTGCAATGCTGGTACTAAAATAACTAATACAAAGAATATTAACACAACACCAACTAATGCTTGTATTACTTGTGGCATTACAGCCATTATTTTCTGCATTATTTGTTCTATATCCATTTCCATGTATTCAACTAGTTTTTCCATCATTTCTGCCAAGTCTGTTTGCATACCTATTTTTAACATTTCTGTTATCATTGGACTTGCTAGTCCAGATTTTTCAAATGGTTCTATCCATGAACTTCCCATTATAATATTGTTTATTGATGTTTCTATTATTGATAATAGAACATAATTAGAAACTACGTTTTTTGCAACATCTAGAGAATCTTGAATTCTCATTCCATTTTGTAAATTTAAAAGCATCGCTTTCATAAATCTCGAAAAGTCTATTGCAAAAAATAATTCTCCAAAAATTGGCATTTTATATTTAAATAAGTGATAATTGTATTTTCCCTTTGGAGTATTTATATAGTATATAAGTCCTGCTACACTACCAACAATTATTATTGTTGGTACTACCCAATATTTTTCTATTGCTTCTACTAAATGTTTAAACCACAGTGTAGCTGCAGGCAATTGAGCACTACTTCCAACAGACTCGTACACTCCTTCTACAACTGGAATTCCAAACTTTGTTCCAACAACTAATAATATTAATAGTAATATTACCAATGCAGCATTTGGTATAATCATTTTTCTTACTCTTCTATTTAAGTCATCTGAATCTTCTAAATACTTTACCGCTTGACTTAACGATTGCTCTAGTGAACCAGAAAGTTCTCCTACTTTTACCATATTTATATATATATACGGAAAAATATTTGAATAATATTCCATAGTTGTATACATATTTTCTCCAGCTTCTAATCCCGACAAAATATCTTCTAAAATACCTTTGAAAGTCCAATTTTCCGTACTTTGAATAATAGTATTTAAAGCATGTATATTGTTAAAATTGGCTTTTTTTAACAAATAAAAATTTTCTGTAAATATAAGCAAATCTCTTGTTGTAACTTTTTGATTTGCATTTAGTGAAATCATTATTTTTTCTTTTAATGTGAATTTTTTAGTATCCTGATTCATTATATTAGCCGTATTTACATTTTTCATAATTTGGCTAATATCTGTTACATTTTTTCTTTCTTTTTTTTGCTTTTTAGAATTTAATATTAGCCCTCTAACAGGCACAATACTAATCGGCATAAGATTATTTCTTTTTAATCTTTGAACTACAGCATGTTTATTTGTTTCTTCTATTTTATTTTTTACTACTAGGCCACTTTCTGTAACAGCCTTATATGCAAAAACAGGCATATAAGTTTTCCCCCTTAATTTGTTTTACCTCTTTTTATTTTTAGTTGCATAATTGTTCTATTTAATATTTCTATATTTTTTTCTTCTATTTGAGATTTTGCTTGTTCTAATGTTATTCTTTCATCTACAAATAATTCAGCTAAAGAATTTATAATTCCTATACTTCCTTTTTCTGCTCCACTTTGTATTGCGTCTTCTATTTCAGATACACTTATTTTATCTTTTCTTATTATTCCAGCAATTATATTATCTACAACCATAACTTCTGGTAATAATGCTAATCCACCTTTTGTATCTGGTAATAATCTTTGAGAAACAACAAGTTTTAGAACAGATGACAATAAGTATTTTATTGATGCTTGATCACGCACTTCATAAAAGTTTATCATTCTATCTATAGTTTCTGCACAAGATTTTGTATGTAGCGTTCCAATTACTAAGTGACCAGATTCAGCCATTTCAATTCCCGCTTCCATAGTTTCTTTATCTCTAATCTCTCCAATAACAAGAATATCGCAGTCTTCTCTTAATGAGTTTTTTACACCATCACTAAATGTTAAAACATCTCTTCCTTCTCCTACTTCTTTTTGGATAATCATAGATTTTTTACTATGGTGTCTAAACTCAACCGGATTTTCCAATGTTAATATTTTTCTATTTTGATTTTCATTTATATGATTTATTAGTGCATTAAGAGTTGTTGTTTTTCCTGAATTTGTTTTTCCTGTAACTAACATTAAACCTTGTGGTTGATATGTCATACGTCTTACAACATCTGGAACGCCTAAATCTTCATATCTTGGAAGTGTACTTTTTATAAGTCTTAATGTAAAAACTGGAACTTCGTTAGCAATAGAAACGTTTACTCTTAAACGTATATCTTTATATTCGTAAGATGCATCTAATCTTTTTGTAGTTCTATACACCTCGTCTTTTTCTACATTTCCTCTAACCAAATAATCGTATATTTCATTCATATCCTCTGGTGTTAATATATCCATTTCTTCAATTGGTTCAAGCTTTCTTCTAATTCTTAGCATTGGCTTTAATTCATTAACTAGATGTATATCTGATGCATCTTTTTCTATTGCAACATCTAAAACTTTATCCATATTTACCATTTTAATTCCTCCTTAGTATATCACAAGCTTATTATTTAATTCATCTAAAGTTGTTATTCCATCTACAACTTTTTGTATGCCATCTGTTATAAGTGGTTTATATCCATACTTCTTTGCTTCTTTTTTTATTTCCAATGTTGATTTATTTTCAACTATTAATTGTTTAATTTCTTCATTTAAAATTAATTGCTCAAAAATTCCTATTCTTTCATAATACCCTGTTTGATTACATTTGTTACATCCTACAACATCAAATGTTTTTCTTCCATCTAAATTGTACTCTATTCCATATCTATCTCCAATTCTCTTTATTATTTCTTTTTCTTGTTCATTAAATTCTCTTTCTTTTGAGCAATATGGGCATACTTTTCTTACCAATCTTTGTGAAACAGATGTAGCAAGTGTACTTGCTATGTCATAATTAGAAACTCCAAATTTTCTAAGTCTTGTAATAACTTCTATTGCATCTATTGTATGAATTGTAGATAACACATAATGTCCAGTTTGTCCAGCTTGCATTGCAATTTCTGCAGTTTCGTTGTCTCTTATCTCTCCAACAAGAATAATATCTGGATCTTGCCTTAAAACGGTCCTTAAAGAATCTGAAAAATTAGTTTTTGCATCTATTTCTATTTGGTTTAACCCAGGTATACGTATTTCAACAGGTTCTTCTATTGTAGTTATATTTATCTCTGGTGCATTTAAATAGTCTATTATACTATATAATGTTGTTGTTTTCCCCTCTCCTGTTGGTGCTGCAACAACAACTATTGAATTTTTCTTATTAAAGCAATCTTTTAATAATTTTTCATCCTTAGGAAAACCTAATTCAAAAATTCCTTTTATTGTTTGGTCCTTTTTTAATAATCTTAATACAAATTTTTCTCCATATATATTTTTTTGTGAAGATACACGAATATTATATCCTGGATAAGTTGTAATTCTTCCGTCTTGTGCTTCTTGTTTTTCTTGATGCATTTCAGAAATAGCTTTTAATCTACCTATTAAATGGTTTTGCTTATCTTTATCTATTTCTACTACTGTTATAAGTTCTCCATCTATTCTATAACGTATTCTTACTTTATCTTCTTGTGGTTCTACATGAATATCACTTGTTCTTTTATCTATAGCAGTCTTTATAATACTATCTACTAATGCTGTTATATCATTTTCAGAACTCATATTTTCAGATATTTTTCCCTCAAATGAATCTAGTATTTTATTAATGTTGTCCTCAAAAGTTATGTATTTTTCCATAACTAATCCTTTATTTAAAAGCATTAGTCTTATATTTTCCATAGACCTTCTGTTAATTGTACTTGAAAAACATACTTTTATTTTACCATTTTCTATTTCAAATGGTACTGCTTTATTTTGCCTTGCTACATCTAAAGAAATATAATCTTGAACATTTATTAAAATATTTCTAGGTGTTAATAATATTCCTTTTTCTCCTTCAATTTCTGCTATAGCATCTATTAAAACTTGAGAATCACAAGCTTTTAATATATTTAAAATTTCACCAATTTTTTGATTTGGATGTTCTTTTTGATAATTTAATGCTTTTTCTATATCATCTTCTGTAACTACCCCTCTTCTAACCAATTCTATTCCTATAGGTTGTCTACGTTTTATCTCCATATTTTTCTCCTCTCTTTTGTATTAAGTTTTTATATAATAAATTCTAAAGTTTTGCTTACTTTTTCTTGTTCTCCTATTACAATTTCTATAGTTATTTTACTTTTATCATATACAGTTTCTTTTGAAAATTTTGCTAATTGTACATCATTACTTATTTTTACTTTATTTCTATATATTCCTTTACTTTGTGAATCATAAATATATTTTATTTCTTCATTATCAACATTTATTTGAATAATATTATTTTCAACATTAACAGATTTTATATTTTTATTTTTTGTATCTGAAATTAAATATTGATTTAATCTAGTTAATTGAGCTGAATTATTTGTTGTAAATTCTATGCTCCTAGAATTTTTATTAAAATAAATAGTTAAGTTTGCAATTGTCGCAAATAATATAGTTAATCCAATTACATATATAACTAAACTTGTTAATGTTATTCCGCTTCTCTGATTTCATTTTGTTCTCCTCAAAATATTTATTCTGTTTTATTATATCATATGAAATGTCGTTTTTATATTACATTTTTGTTACAATTTTAAAAGCACGAATGCAAAATGACTATTAATATTTCATTTCGTATTCGTGTCTTTTTATTTTTTATCTTCTATTTCCTTTTATTAGGTTTTCTAAATATTCCATTTCTTCTTTTACATCTAAACGTGCAAATAATGGTTCTATTTTGCTTGGAACTTCTATTATTCCGCTATTTGAATGAATTTCTTTTATGTCTTCCCATTGTCTATTTTCTACGTTTAGTGTATTTAATATTTTTTCTGCTGTTTCTGGCATATATGCTTGCAAAATTGTTCCTACTATTCTAAGATTTTCAACTAAGTGTGCCATTACAGAAACTAATATTTTTCTATCTTCTTCATTTTCAGATTTTGCTAGTTTCCATGGCTCTGTTTCATCTATATATTTATTAGAAATAGAAATTATTTCCCATATTTTTTCAAGTGAATTACTTACATGTAAATCATCCATAAGCTTTTCTATTTCAATTATATTGCTTAATACTTTTTCTTCTAATTTTGCATCTATTTCTGTTGTTTTAGCTTCTGATGCATCTACTTTTCCTCTAAAGTATTTATTAATCATTCCTACTGTTCTGTTTAGTAAATTTCCTAAATCATTTGCTAAATCTGCATTAAATCTATTTACAAAACTTTCTGGTGTAAATGAAATATCTTGGTCAAAAGCAAACTCTCTTAATAAGAAATATTTCGTAGCATCTACTCCATATCTTTCTGTTAGATTTTCTGGGTAAATTACATTTCCTTTAGATTTTGACATTTTTCCATCTCTTATTGAAATAAATCCGTGTGCATATATTTTTTTAGGAAGTGGTAAATCTAATGCCATTAAGAATATAGGCCAATAAATACCATGAAATCTTATTATATCTTTTCCAATTATATGAAGATCTGCTGGCCAATATTTTTTAAATTTGCTATCATCTTCTTGCATATAACCAAGTGCTGTAATGTAGTTTGTTAAAGCATCTAGCCAAACATATACTACGTGTTTAGGGTCACTTGGTACTTTAACTCCCCAATCGAAACTTGTTCTACTAACACATAAATCTTCTACACCTGGTTTTATAAAGTTATTAAATAATTCATTTTTCCTACTTTCTGGTTGTATAAAATCTGGATTTTTCTCGTAAAATTCCTCTAATCTTTTTTGGTATTTTTTCATATTGAAGAAATATGTTTCTTCTTTCATAAGTTGTACATCTCTACCACAATCTGGACATTTTCCATCTACTAATTGTGTTTGTGTAAAATATGTTTCACAAGGCATACAATACCAACCTTCGTACTCACCTTTGTATATATCTCCTTGTGCTAATAGCTTTTCAAATATTTTAGCAACAGTTTCTTCGTGGCGTTTATCTGTTGTTCTAATAAAGTCGCTATAACTTATATTCATATCTTTCCATAATTTTTTTGTTGCTTCTGCCATTTTATCAACATATTCTTGTGGTTTACTACCTTCTTTTTCTGCAACTGTTTGAATTTTTTGTCCGTGTTCATCTAATCCAGTTAGCATATAAGAATCGTATCCCCTAAGAGCTTTATATCTTTTTATTGTGTCTGTAAGAATTGTTGTATATGCTGTTCCTATATGGAATTTACCACTTGGATAATATATTGGTGTGGTTATATAAAATTTTTTCTTACCTTCCATCTATCTCATTCCTTTCATTAAAATTATAAATCAGTTTATTTTTTATATTTTCAACATCATAATATTTATTCCGGGTCGCCGAGGACGTCGACCCCTACAATGTTTGACATTATTTTTTTATATTTCATTATATAATAATAAATATATTTGTTTTGAAATGCCGCGTAAGCGACCAAACGAGCAGTTACATCTGCGAGTGCGATTGGAGCAATCTTCATTTTATTAATTTAGATCTTTATACTGTAAATATAAAAGTTATTTTTATAAAAATATAATTATGTAGGCAAATGGTTGATAAACCATTTTTTATTCGAAGATTGCGACACCAAGGCATAAAAAACAATATATTTGTTATTAAGTATTTAAACATTTTTATTCATCTATTTTGATGTGTACGTCTTTTAATTGTTCTGCCATTACTTTTGATGGTGCTCTCATTAATAAATCTCTTGCTTTTTTGTTTTTAGGGAATGCTATTATTTCTCTTATGTTTTGTGAGTCTGTTATTAGCATTACCATTCTGTCTACTCCTGGTGCAGCTCCAGCATGTGGTGGTGTTCCGTATTGAAATGCATTGTATAATGCTCCAAATCTATTTTTTATTTCTTCTTCTTCATATCCTGCTATTTCAAATGCTTTTACCATTATTTCTGGGTTATGATTTCTAACTGCTCCAGATGCCATTTCATAGCCATTACATACTAAATCGTATTGATATGCTAGTATGTCCAATGGTTCCATTTTTTCTAGTGCTTCCATTCCTCCTTGTGGCATTGAGAATGGGTTATGGCAAAAGTCTATTTTTCCTTCATCTGACAATTCATACATTGGAAAATCTACTATCCAACAAAATTTGTATACATTTTTTTCTATTAAATCTAAACGTTTTCCAAGTTCTATTCTAACTAATCCTGCAATTTTTTGTGCTGTTTCAAATTCATCTCCTATAAAGAAAATACTTGAATTTGGTTTTACTTCATAATTTTCTACTAATTCTTTTTGCATTTCTTCATTAATAAATTTTGCAATTCCACCTTGCACATTTCCATCTTGTTCGAATTTTACCCAAGCCAAGCCTTTAGCTCCCGCTTCTTCTACTGCAAAGTCTGTCATTTTATCAAAGAATTTTCTTCCTTGCTCTGCTCCATTTTCTACTACTATTGCTTTTACAGTTTTTCCTGCAAAGGCTTTAAATTCTGAATGTTCAAATACTTTTGTAACATCTTGTATTATTAGTGGGTTTCTTAAGTCTGGTTTATCTATTCCATATTTCTCCATAGCTTCTCTGTATGGAATACGTATAAACTCACCTTCATCAACTTTCCAATTTGTGAATTTCTTGAATGTATATGGTACAACTTCTTCTAATATTTTAAATACATCTTCTTGTGTACTATATGCCATTTCAAAGTCTAGTTGATAAAATTCTCCTGGTGCCCTATCTGCACGAGGGTCTTCATCTCTAAAACATGGGGCAATTTGGAAATATTTATCAAATCCGCCTACCATTAATAATTGTTTAAATTGTTGTGGTGCTTGTGGAAGTGCATAAAATTCTCCTGGGTGTAATCTACTTGGAACTAAGAAATCCCTTGCACCTTCTGGTGATGAGTTTGCTAAAATTGGTGTTTGAATTTCAGCAAATCCTAATTCATCCATTTTATCTCTTAATGTTTTTAAAATTTTAGAACGTAGCAAAATATTGTTGTGCAATTTCTCGTTTCTTAAATCTAAAAATCTATATTCTAATCTTAAGTCTTCCCTAACTTCTTGGTCTGTATTCACTTCGAAAGGAAGAACATTTTTGCATTTTCCTAAAACTTCTATACTATTTGCAACAACTTCAATACTACCTGTTGAAAGTTTGGAATTTTTACTTGCTCTTTCCACAACTTTTCCAGAAATACACACACTACTTTCTGTTGTTATTTCTTTAACCTTATTTTGCATTTCTTCACTTGAAACAACAATTTGAGTAATACCAAATTGATCTCTTAAGTCAATAAACACCATTCCTCCAAGGTTTCTTATTTTTTGCACCCAACCAGAAAGTTTAACCTCACTTCCTATATTTTTCTCATTTAATTCACCACAATTATGTGTTCTATATTCGTTCATTTTATTCCTCCATAAATTGTATCAATATTCTGTACTATTTTACTACGAAATCTCGGAAAAGTCTATAAAAATAGTACTATTAAATAAAAAAAGGTTACAATTCAGCAAGATTTGATTTTCTAGCATAATTTTATATTTTTTCCATACATAGGCGGACAGAGGCGTCCGCCCCTACAACATCTGACATAATTCATTTATATAAAATATCCAATATATATATATTATTTTTATTTAGACGGACAGAGGCATCCGACTTCATGTAACTAGAAAAACCCGCCAAAGCAAATTGCTTTAGCGGGTGGATTGATTAAAATTTTCTAATTAGTGAATCCAAAATATTTATAGTATATATATCTTCCTCTGTTTCTATCTCCTTCTCCAAGGAAATTGTATTGCTTATCTCTATCTAACATAGAACCCAAAATAAACATACACCGATTATTTTCTATCTGTCTAAGCATTTTTAAAATTTTACTACTTAATGCTCCATTATGCAAATCGATTATAAACACTATTTTTTCAATTCGCATATGCCTTAAGAAAATATGGATTAATTCTTTCATTGCTTCTGGTCTGTTGTCATTCTCAGCCATTATTACAAGGCTTTCAAGTTCATCCCAATCATTTACTGTTCTTTTCTTAACTTTTTGTAAACAGTCGATCCACTCTGATTGCTCATATCTTTCATTAGGATGCCAGCCACGATATTTATTTAAATAATTAAACATACTTGCTGCAAGATAATCATAAAAATCCGCACTTCCATAATTATTCTCTACTATAAATGAAAGTATGCAATATCGGTGATTTATAATTTCAGAACTTTCTACTTCAGCCTTTATTTCTCCAATTCTATCATCATAATCTATACCAAATAAACCTATAATTTTTGGTATGTTATATCCATTTATAAACCGTATAACTTTATCTGATATGTTATTGTGTAACGTTCGTGTTGGAACTGTTTCTTCATATCTAACATTATTTACTATATTCTGAGAAATTTCTAATTCTTCTACATTTTCTATAGCATTTATACTCGTCTCTTCAAAAGATGTAATTCTTCGTCCTTTTTTACTTCAGAGCACTGCTCTTTTTCACTATCAGATGAAAAAAAAATCACCCGTTTTTTAATCATTTTTAATTCCTCCTATATTATAGTCGAATTTATAATAGTAAAACTCGCGCTCTATCTTTCAGAGCCTGCTTGAAATTGCCATTTCTGATAATTTCATAAAACATTTTTTTAGTTTCGTCAGTATAGATTTCAAACGATTCTTTTACATTCTTTATATCAAAGTTACTTCTAGCTGTAATTATTTTACCAACCACATAATTAAAGTGCTTATTAAATGCAAACTTTTCGTTTGTATCAATACCAGCAATAAGGTTATATTTTTGCCTTTTTTCTGGTATTAATATATTTTGAGGCAGTTTCTTTAATACAGAAACTGTTTTTAGATATTCATCTATAATAGATTCAGATGAGTTCTCGTCAGAAATATAACATGTAGCAGAGAAATATTTTTTTATATACATCATTCTTCTCTCTTTTTCATAAAATGGGATTTGATTAGGTAATTTTGAAGCTTTTGTTCCTTTTACCGTTTCAAAACTTGCAACTGCAATATCTGAAAAATATCCTTTTTCTAAGGTTTCCACTAATTCTTTAAAGTTCTGCTCTGTTTCTCCTGGAAATCCTACTATTACCTCAGTTGAAATTACCAAGTCCGGTCTTAACTTTTTTAGTTTTTTAATTTTTTCTTCAAAGTCACTGAATCTTGTTCTGTTCATATTAAGCAATATCTTATCTGAAACGTGCTGAATGTGTAACATAATTTCAGTGATATTTTTGTTTTCTATTATTGTAGAAACTAATTCTTCTGTAAGACCAGCAGGATGAAACCATCCAATAACATATTTGCAATCTGGATAATTTTCTAGAATCTTTTGCATTAATTCTGCAAATTTTCTTTTTCCATATATGTCAACACCATAATCAGAAGTTTCTTGTGCTCCTGTTATGTATATTGTTGATTCGCTACTGTAAAGCTCACCTATTTCCTGTAGGATATTTTCCATTGTTTTGCTCTTGTACTGATCTACTATCATAGGATATACACAGTATGAGCATTTATGCAAACATCCTGTTGAGATAATAACTTTATTTTGTGGTACAAAATTTTTCATCTCATTTATAGGTTTCGCTTCAAATGGCTTTACTTCAATTCCAGGGATATTGCTCAAATCCTCTAGACAAATCTTTGTTAAACAACCTGTAACTATTATTCTTGCGTTCTTCTTAGCATTCATCCGAACATCAGCAATTACTCTCATTGAATACATTTTATTTGGTCCAAAGGCGCATGTGAGTACAATTACAATATCAGCAATTGTATAATCACATACGACTTCATAACCTTCTGCTTTTATGTTATTGAGAATGATGTTCGCATTAGCTATATCCATATGCATATCGTTACATATTACTAATGCTATTTTCATCTTAAATCCTTATCCTTTCTTTTCTATTGACTTTTCCTACAGTTGCTTTTTCCTCACTATAAAACTCCTTTAAAAACTCTCTTTCGGTTACATTTCCTAAGGAATCTTCTAATGATAAGAATTTTGAACAATTTTTACCTTTTATTCCCTTTGGAGTAAATTCTACATTACCTTCTTCATCAAAAGTAACAATCATATATCCTCCATTTGGATCCTGCGGATCACGTACCTTAAAGGTATTCTTGTCTTTAGAAGTAATACTAAAATGTTTCTTTTTCACTTCTTTCTTAAGCTTCTCAATGCCATAATTTCTAATGAGAATGCTTCCCTGCTTTCCTATGTATTTTTCAACTTCTCCTCCAAAGAAGTCAGCTTTAATATCATAAGAATCATTCTCTTTCTTTTCTAAAGAGAAATCATATTTCCCTGGGAGGTACACAACATTTGTTGCCTGCTCACTTCCATAATAGTACCGGCAAATTCCATTTTCCTGAAGCTCTAATCCCATATTCTTAAGAGCGTCCTTACAAATTTCTATATCAGTTATTTCTGTTGTTATGTTTGAAAAATGACTCATATTATTTTCCTCCTTCTTCCATTATAAAAATTTTTCTACCTACAGTTGCTTTAGAAATATTACTTTTATCTTCTTCACTTACATTACAAGAAGATGTAGCATTTTTTACTCCCCGCTCTTTGGCCCAATTTTGAAGTTTCTCAACAGAGTTCTTCATTATACCTTTAGAAGCAGGATTCATACTATCCATAACTGAGGCAATATCTGAATCGTTTAATTCTCTTGCATTGTCTGCGTATGCATTAAACATTGCAGTAACTATTGCCTCTTCAATTTCAGCTCCTGTAAATCCTTCAGATACTTTCACTAAGTCTTCTACATTAAATTTCTCCGGATCTCTTTTTTTATTTTTGAGCTGAATTTTTATTATGTCTCTTCTTTCATTTTCATTCGGTAAATCGACAAAAAATATTTCATCAAATCTGCCCTTTCGAAGAAGTTCCTGTGGCAAATTCGAAATACTATTTGCTGTTGCCACCACATAAACCGGATTCTCTTTTTCTTGCATCCAAGTTAAAATGTTTCCAAACATTCTTGTAGATACTCCTGAATCGTTTCCTCCAATTCCAGATAACCCTTTTTCAATTTCATCAATCCACAGAACGCAAGGAGACATTGTCTCTGCTGTTTTTAATGCTTTTCTAGTATTTGCTTCAGTATCTCCAACATAGCTACCGAATAGTTTACCTAAGTCGCATTTTATTAATGGAACTTTCCATTCCTGTGCAATTGACTTTGCAGCCAAAGATTTTCCACAACCTGGAATACCTACTAACAAAACTCCTTTTGGACTTGGCAACCCATACTCTTTTGCTTCATCTGAAAATGCTAATACTCTTTTAGATGTATATTCTTTTAACTCATACATTCCTCCAACACTAACATTTTCAGTATTAAAAAATTCAAGCAAGCCATCTTTACAAATAAACTGTGCTTTTGCCTCACTTATTATTGATAAATCAATTGTTTGTTTTTTTGCAAAAGAAGTTGCAAACGCATTTTCTGCCTGATTCATTGTTAATCCAAGAGCCATCTCTGCCCCTTTATCAATCAAATCCTCTGTTATATTACCTTTTAAAGATTTTTGATAATATTCAATCATCTCAATTAAAGTTTCTTTGAATTCTGACTTGTTTGGTAATTCAAAATTAACAGATACAGCTATTTCTTCCCAATCATCCGGAACTTTAATATTATTTCCTAAAAAAACTAAGAACAAACCTGAATACATGCTTAACTCTTTGACCATTCTTAAAAAGTCTGGGCTAGAAAAATAATGGTAAGTATCTGGTAATATAAACATAAGTTTTCCTCTTTGATCATAGAGTTCTGTAGCTTTTCCCAGCGCATCACGTATGTCTATAATATCATCATCGAAAACTTTACTATAGTACCCTCCTCTATCTACATATTTTTCTAAAATTACACCACCATTATTTTTGCTATTTTTTCCTGAAGATAACTCTCCATTATCCTTATGAAGTTTTTCAATCCCTCTTGTGCATGACCATAAGAATGTTTCCATTTTATACTCCTTACTAATATTTAGTAAGGTTTCTATTGTCCGATTTTCTTCTGATGTCTGAATAACTATTGTTGAATATCCAGCCTCAATGCAATCTTTTACTGACATACTATTCATATGTTTTTCCTCCTTTTATTATTATATATACTGCGAAAAATTTTCTTCACAGTCAATTAAAAGTTTACGTTTACATTATATCGCCTGCAACTTTTTATGTCAATCATTTAGAAGACAAATACTTCAAAATCAGCTAAATAAAAAAAAATACCTCTTTATTAGACGAGTCAACATAGGATACAATAATAAGAGGTATTTACTATAATAAAATAAAGGTTATATGTTAGAATATAAACAACATATAACCTTTATTTTATTCAGGCTGTAAATTAGAAAAGCTTTCGAAAAATACTTCTCTACTTGGAAAATATTCAATTTGTTCTTCAACTGTAGCAGTTGAAACTATTGCAAATTCTTCTTTCAATTTGGAAAGCCTTTCAAAATTTTCGTATTCGATAGCATAATATTGCATATCAATTAAAAATATAAGTTGCGGATTTTTGAGTATCATTTTTACGAAACTTAACATTTCATTTATAATACTCAATTCGTCATCTTTCTTATAATCCGAATATATCTTTGAAAAATTTTTACCAAATCCATTATTTTCTATTTCATTATATAACGCATTTATTATAGCATTATATATATTTTCACCTGGATAACTCTCTCCAAAACCAGGTACATAGATAATTTTGTATTTCAAATCATCTGTGCAAGCTTTAAATAAAGAATATGAATTTTCTCCAAAATATCCTCTAAATGTTACCACCTTATTTTCGTTTTCTATCCGCTGATACTCTCCTTTTTCTACTGCCTCTTTTAGATTTTCTTCTTTATTTAAAGAAGATTTTTCATCGTTTTGAAAAAAAAGAATTCTTTTTCTCATTCTTATTCTCCTTTCTTCAACTACTATTGTCATTTGCCAAAAGCATTATATCATCCAATTTGTTTTATGTCAATTTAGACATATGTAACTCAAAATTTTTTCCTCTTCAAACTGAAATACAAAAAGACTTTCTGGTCGACAGAGGCGTCGACCATTACAACGTCTGACTCTATTTTTTATAATATAATAAAAAAGTGGCTTCGCCACCCGGGTCGTCGGGGACGCCGACCCCTACATCAAAAACAAGAATTTCCTATAATATAAAAAAGAAAATACTCTAAGTTTTGTAATGTGCATTTGGCACTATACAAATAATTATCGTATTTTCCTTTATTATTTTACATATAAATCCGTTTTATTTTTCTAAGAAACTTTTCATTTCTTTTAAAATTTTTCTCAGGATTTCTTCATAATCTCCTTTTGCTGTTAATCCTGCAGAGTAACTATGTCCTCCGCCTTTTATAAAATGGTTATTTTCTTTTTTTATCAAATTTTGGCAAAGCAAGTTTAAATCCAAAGTTTTTATTTCTGTTCTTAATGAAAATTTCCATTCCCCTCTTTCATTTTCCATTCCCAAAATAATTATTTTTGGTGATTTCTTTTCCTGTATGTCATTTATAATACTTTTATGATTAACAGTTACTAAATTTTTTTCTTCTTCCAACAAGTCTTTTTGACTTATTTTAGAAGAAAATATAGAGTTATTCTTTATGCAAAATTCTTTTTTTCTTAAATAGATTATCTTCAGTAATTCTATAGTTCTTGAACTTTTTTTACTTATCCTTTCTTTTATAGCTTCAATATCCACACAGTTTTCTTTTTTTATTTTGTTTACGATCTCTATGCATTTATCTGTTGTGTTAAATGTCAAATTTTGAGTATCTGACAAAATACCTGCAACTATTGCATATGCACTGTTTATATCTTTGGCACCTAAAAGATCATAAATAATCATTGATGCTGAGGCTGCTTTTGTATCAATAACTTGAAAATCTGCATTAATATCTCCACCTTCATGGTGATCTATGCATATTTGTAATTTACTGCATTTTGCTATTTCTTCGTAACACTTTGTTCTAGCTATTTCAGAGCAATCTACAATAATCATACAATCATATGCTTTTTTAGATGGTTTCTTTTTTATTTCATCAAATCCCTTCAAAAATTCAAAGTCTTTAGAATATTCTGGAATAATAATGTCTATATCATCTTTTGTAATATTAGATTTCATAGATAAAATATTCCAAAACATTGCAACCGAACTTGATATGGCATCTCCATCTGGCTTTTCATGTGTTACTATTGCAAAACTATTAGCATTTTTAACTTTCTTACTAATTATAAAGCCTTCATTTTCGTTAATAATTTTTCTAATAATTTCTTCCATCTCTGTTTCTGAAGCATTTAACGGATCAAATTTTCTTAAGTATTCTATAGTTTCTTCAACAATATCCCATTCAACATATGATAATGTTCCTGTTGAATTAAAGCCAACTACCTTAAGTTCTTCAACCTCCTTTGTTAATTTTATTTCAGGATATAAATCTGTTATTTTCTTATTTATTATATCCCAGTCGGTGTGCAGATTTTTGATTGCTTCTTTTTGGAGTTCCTTAAAATTAGGATCATCTTTTTTTCTCTTAAGCGGCTCTTTTATTTTTCTATCTATATCTAACCTTGCATAAAAAACAAGATCTGCTATTAGATGCCAAAGATATCCTCTAAAAAATGGGTTATTCTTTTCTTCGCTTGAAAGTTCTCTCCAAAATTTCCAAATATCAGGGTTACTTGACCACCCATAGTGAAGACCTGTTCTTTTTTTATTATCTTCTTGTTCAAGAACCTTTTTCTCTAATCTTGCATATTCAGGAGATTTTAAGGTTTTTATTCTTTCGTATTTCTCTTTTGCTTTCTCTATACCAAACATTTTAAAGTGTTTTTTTAATAAATCAGGTGCTTCAACTCCTAATTGAAATTCCCGATTCTCTAAAAGTTCGGTTCTGCAAGCTGCATAATGTAAAATGTATCCTGGCATAATAATGCCTCCTTTCTAATCTTGTATCCCAACATTTGTAAGGGATATTTACTATTACTAACTTTCCATGCGTATTATATACATATCAACCTGTTATGTCAAGTTAGTATTATTAATTTTTAGTATATACACGTAAAACTACTCTATATAAGTAAAAAACTTCAATTATTAGAGTTTTATTAATCTAATAATTGAAGTTTTATTAATTATTTTTTATTTAATTTCTTTCTA
>JABLTO010147113.1_pt1 | contig 41945 bp, 44 predicted proteins | sample 7160091 | NCBI WGS metagenome assembly JABLTO01 (sample SAMN14651225, study PRJNA627086) | human gut metagenome | isolation source: feces | host: Homo sapiens
ATACGAAAAAGATTTGCAACTAACTCATCCTCATTCATATTATCTAAAATATCTTCTCGATATCTTAATTTTTTTCTTTTTGCAATATCATTTGCGGTCTCACCATTATATAAGCCTTTATATCCAGCATTATGAAATTTATCAAAGTTTCTAACACCTACATTTCTTGCAACCATATTTAAAGAATAATTTCCTTTTCTAGTTAAGTTTCTTTGGTAGAATCTTTTTTCATCTTCAGTTAACATTGAATACTCTTTTTCAGATAATTCTTGTTTTCTAGTTTGGATTGCAAAATAAGTTTGACCTAGAGCTATAATTTCTTTTTTAGGATTACCATTCATTACAATTAAATAACAAGCATATCTAGATAATTTATAATCTATTACTTTTCTTGCCGCACCTTTTGCTAATTTTATCATTTTGCGTTGTACCGCAAAATGATCATCTACATTATATTTACTTTCTTTGCAAGCAACTTTAGCTCTTACAATTAAATCATTTATACTTCTCCATTGATGATATCCTAAAGTACTTTGTAACTCACGAGCTAGCCAATATTCATTACCTTCTTCATCTATATGTTTTATATACTCAAACATTTTCTCTGTGCATTCTTTTAGTTCATTCATAAACTCTCTCCTTTTTTTAGTTTTATATAATAAAATACAAAACCTAAAAAAAGTGTCGTTTTATGACACTTAAAAGATATTTTTATTTCAACATAAATTCAAGCAAACTCAAACTTGGATTACCATACATTACAATCAAATAACAAGCATAACAACTAAGTTTATAATCATTAATATTTCTTGTTCCTCCTTATTCACTTCCATAACAAGGATTTAAATCTGCATAATACATATTTCCCTTACAATATTTTTTCATCTTACAATCTCTCTTGATGCAAAAAAATGAAGATAGTATTTCATATCTTCATTTTAAATTAATCTATTAAACTAAAATTTTTCTAACTACCCTTAGCATGGTATTTTAACAAACGGTCAATTGCTAATTGACTCCATTGGATTCTCACCTCTCCAGAGTTCTTCTCGAGTTATCTTCATTACTTTAGGCTGTGACTAGACAAAAGTATCATTATTACTATATTTGGTTTTTGCATTATTAGAGCAACTAATATTTATAGTCAAACTTTATTCGCAAGCGAGTTTACTAACGTGCTTTTCCATTTCGGCAAATATAGGAATGTATTTGTCAAATGATGATAAATTATTAAAGAACAGGTGAATAGAATTACCCTATTCACCTGGTTCCTCACTTACACCCCCCATTTTATAACCATTTTTAGAAAATTTTTTCATTTTATTGCTTTTTTTAATAAATTTATACATTTTTCAATACTTTTAAATACTGCTGGCTGAGATACATTTACAAGTTTAGCAATTTCTGTTTCGCTATAACCACCATAAAAAACATCTTGAATCTTTTCTTATGTGGTTCTGGAAGTTTATTAATAAGATCAAGAATTTTTTTATATTCTTCTTTACTAATAAAATCTTATTCCACAGACGGATTATATCTTGTAAAGCAATTATTAAATTTTTAATTCGTCAAATAAGAATGTTCAAGATGTCTATCAAATTCATTCATTTGTTTTTTATTTGAAAGTTCAAACTCATCAAAAGCGTCAAAAACCTCCCTTGTTACCCCAATGGTTTGTTCTTTGTTATTATTATCTCTAAAACTAACATAATATTTTTCGTCAATTATTTCTAGAACATAAGGATTATCTCCATCAATAAGATATGCCAACATCTAGGTGCCTCCAATAAGAATAAATTATAATTAAAATTAAAAAATATTCTTTAAATAAGAATATTTTTAGTTAATATTTAATTAATTTTTCTTCTGTTTTATTAAATTATTTTTACAATATTCAATAAAATCATCATAGTTAGAAAATTGACTCTTAGTAGAATAAAATTTATTTTTTGTTTCATCATAATTTGCTACTAAACTACCAATTTCTTTAAAAATAGAATTATTATCAATATTTTGATCACGATTTTCAAAAAGAAAAATAAATTCTCTTAAAAGCTCCTTTTTGGGCCAACTACCATAAGTTTTATAATATTCAATGCTGCATTCAACTGCTTCTTCCAATTGCTTTTTTCTTCTTTTATTATAATATTCATTAAGTGTCATTATAATTTTTGCTGGATTACCAGCAATTACAACATTATCTGGTATATCTTTATTTACTAATGAATTAGCTCCTATTATAACATTATTTCCAATTTTCACTCCTTTCAAAATTGTAGATTTCATACCAATAAAAACATTGTTACCAATAATCACTTTACCAGAAGAACCACAAATTTCTCCATATTTACCTTTTAAAACAGACCAATCATATCCATGAGTTAAAATAGTAACATTTTCAGTAATTTGAACGTTATCACCAATAGAAATAAGCCATGGTCTAGTTAAATCTATACATACCCTAGTAGGATAAAAAATTGAAACATTTTTTCCAATATTACAACCTTGTTTTCTTAAATAATTTACGTAAGATTTAGAATTCCTTTTTTCTCTAAAAATAAAATATTTAAACATTTTTCTCAACATAACATCACCTTACATTTCCTCTTTTTAAAAAAATTAATATAAACTTCATAATATCTTTAAAAAAATTAATATTTAAAATTATAAAAATTATAAAAGCACCTAAAATAGTAACATAAGCAACTATATTGCCAAAATATATTGCTATAATCGACATAATTAATAAAAATAAAGATAAATAATTATTATAATGGAATCTTATTTTCAAATATTTTTGAGTATCTTTAATTCTATATAGAAAAACTAAAAAATATGAAATACAAGTTGCAATTGCTGCACCATAAGCATTAAAATAAGGAATTAGTAAAAAATTTAAAGCAAAATTGAATATAGCAGCAAATAAACTTGATAAAAGTAAGCCTTTACTATCTTTATATGTATTATACGAAGCTGATAAAAAATTAGAAAAAGTCAAAAAAATACTTCCACATAATAATATTGGAACAAATAACCAAGCATCATAATAATTACTTGACAATAGTAATTTAAAAATAGGCTTTAAAAATAATAGAATAATAAAGGCAATAAAAATCATAAATGAAGCAAAAAAATTAAAAATTTCATTAGCATGTGTAACATTATCTTTATCGTCTTTTTCTCTAATTGCAGAAAAAACCCATGCCTGATTAAATATACCTGCTACAGCAAAAATAATAGCTGGAATTTTATAAGAAATAGCATATAGTCCATTTATTTCAATTCCATCATAATAAGTTATCATTACCCTATCAGAAGAATCAATTATCCACCATAAAAAAGAATTTGGTATTAAAACTACAGAATATTTTAACATTGCTTTTAGTAATTTAACATTAAGTTTTATCTTTTTAAAACTATATTTTTCAATATTTACCAAAATACAATATAATGAACTTAAAATATAGGAAAGAATAAAGGCCAAAAAATATCCTTGAATTTTCATCCCCATAAATTTAAGAAAAATAATATTTAATGTTATAATAAAAATAGTATTTAAAATATTACCCACAGCATATTCTTTTAACTTTTCATTTCCTTTTAAATTTGCAGAAGAAATTGTAAAAATAGCAGAACTATTTAATAATAAATAAATATAATAACGATATTCATAATACTTAGGAAAGAAATGTAGAACTGGGAAAATTATTATACTCGATACTAAGCAAAATTTAATACAAGCAAAACCTATATTATAGACATCTTTTTTATCACATTCTTTATCTAAAGAAAACCTATAAATTGATTCAGCAATATTAAATGTAAATAATGGTAATATCACAGAAACAATAGTAAAAATTAAATCTATTGTTCCATATTCAGACGTATTTAAACAGTAAGTATAAAGAGGAATCAATAAAAAAGAAATTAACTTTGTCGCTAAATTACTTATAGCAAAAATTTTTGTATTCTTTATTAGATAATTATTTTTTTCTGAAAAACTATTCATATTAAATACTCCTATTTTAATTCATTTTATCTATATAAAGTTTTTTGTTTATTTTAGTATCTCGAATTTTTATTATAATATAATATAACATCTTAAAATATAATAAACATATAACTTGTACTTTTTTATATAGGCCAACATCTGATTTAAAAATAAACTTCTTATATTTTTTTATTTCCTCTAACATAAGCTTTTTCCATTTGTTTTTATTATCATAAAGTATAATTGAATTATATAATCCCATACAATTAGTTACATAATTTTTCATAAAAATATTGTATGAATTTGGATAATTTTTATAAATAAAATCCTTTGCTTTTGTGTATGCTTCATAAGAATCAATTCTAACATTTTTTATTTTGCTAATACTTCCAGCTCTTTGTCTATAATAATAATATATATTTGACGATAAAATTGTATGTTGTGCTTTTGCCATTAATAAATATATTACAAATACATCCTCACTAGTTTTCCCAAAAGGAAATCTTATATCATCCCAATATTTTTTTAAAAATATTTTATCGCAAACACCTCTACCAACAATAGACCAATAATCAAAAATTTTATCATTTGAAATTTCAATAAAATTGTTATTATTAAAAATATTTATCTCTGTATCAGAGTAACAGCTAATTGCCCTAAAAACAAACATATCTGAATTATGTTTTTCCATTGTTTTTATAGATTCACTATAAGTATTTAAATCAATCCAGTCATCCGAATCAACAAAAGCAATATACTTTCCACTAGCATTATCAATACCAACATTTCTAGCATCAGCTAATCCACCATTTTTTTTATGTATTACTTTAATTCTTTTATCTTTTTTTCCATATTCATCGGCAATTTTACCAGAGCAATCAGTTGAACCATCATCAACTAATATTATCTCAAGATTCTTATATGTTTGATTTATAATGCTATCCAAACATTTTTTTAAATACTTCTCTACATTATATATTGGCACTACAACTGATAATAAATGATTCATTTATACGCCACCTCCACTTATCTCTTTTTTTATTTTTATATAATATATAATAGGCATAAACTTAACAATAAAATATTTTATTTTCAATAGAAAACTTAAATTAGACAATTCAATTTGCTTTTTATATTCTTTAAAATTATTATTTGCTTCAATGTATATTTTATTTATTTTCAATTTATAATATTTTATTAAATATTTTGATCTAATAAAAGCAGCACAATAATCCACTTTTAAATAATTACATTCAAAATCGTACTTCTCAAGTAATTTAATTTCTAAATTTCTAATATAAAAATAAGACATTTTTTTAATGTTAAATGAACTATTCGAAACACTACTTGCATGCTCTACATAATGATACAATCGCATATCATTATAAATAATATCCATTTTTTTATTAAAACAAGCTATTTCAACATTAAACAAGTCGTCTTCTAATACAATAGCTTTTTCATCAAACCTTACATTGCTAGAATCCAATAATTTTCTTTCATAAAGTTTATTACAAGAATAGCCTTGTATGCTCCTATCATAATATATACTTTTTAAAAATGTTTTATTATCTAAAACTGTTTTACTACTATTAAATTTATTTATTTCTTTACCTTCTTCATTTTCGATAGCAATATTACATATAGCAATGTTATAATTATCTTTTTTTATTATATTGTGAAGAATTTCGTACATTCTTAAATCAATCCAGTCATCCGAATCAACAAAAGCAATATACTTTCCACTAGCATTATCAATACCAACATTTCTAGCTGAAGATACACCACCATTTTTTTTATGTATTACTTTAATTCTTTTATCTTTTTTCCCATATTCATCAGCAATTTTACCAGAGCAATCAGTTGAACCATCATCAACTAATATAATTTCAAGATTCTTATATGTTTGATTTATAATGCTATCCAAACATTTTTTTAAATATTTCTCTACATTATATATTGGAACAATTATAGATATCATAGATAATTTCACCTCTTATTCTAATTAAAAAATTGTAGCAATTTCATATCTCCAGTTACAAAAGAGAAAAATGACATAATAAGCAATAAAACATAATAAACTGTATTATTTTTTGAAATAATCATAAAATTTTTATTTAAATTCTCCTTAGATAAATATTCAAAAGAAGTAATAAATAATGGAATACAAATCATACTCAATAATATAATATACCTATGAAAAATACTATATTCAAATGAAAATAATATAATTATTAGAAAAAATGGTTTACAAAACCTCATATAATTATATAATATAATATTTTTTTTGACTTCTTTTCCTAATTTCTTTTTCAAATAAAAATATGTATATATTAAAATAATAAAGGTTGCACCAGAAATAATATAACCATTTATAGTAGAATAAACTGTTTTTGATAAATAATTATGGGCTTTTGTGGAAACAGCTTCCAAAATAAATTCACCATAACGAAATGAAACAAAGGTGATTATCCCAAATAATGTAAAATTAAACATTTTTTTCCAAACATTTTTCTCTTTTTGAAAGACAATAAATAATAATCTCACTAAAATAACTGGGACAACAGAAATATGAAATCCTATAGCCAAAAAATAAAAAATAAAATTTGCAAATATAGATTTTTGCTGAATCAATTCTCTATAAAAAGCAAAATACAAAAGAGCATATGCTGTTGTAGACCTAATTCCACTGATTAAATCGATATATTGCCCACACATCATAAACAAGAACAATGTTCTTCCCATACATTTTCCACTATAATTATTCCTTTTACCATAATCATATATTGTATAAAAAATGATAGAATAAACGGCCGTTGTAACAAAAGTTTGCAATAAATTAACATCACCTAACCTATTAATAATATAAAAATAAATAAAACGGGCATAATCAGTAGTTTGAAACATTAATTCAAATACCTGATTCCATGTATAGTTGTAATACATCAAAATATGCTGTTGTTGATTAGTTAAATCGATCGTACAAAATGGTTTAAACAAATAACTCAATGTCGTTAAAATTATAACATAAAAAAATAAATGTTTTTTTATTTTTTTATAATTATTTGTATGTGATATAAGAAAATAAAATATAAAAGCAAATCCAATAAAAATACATTCTCCACATATTCTTTCAAAAATTTTAGACTCTATCATATTCTTACTCCTTTACTTTTAATTTGTTTTCTAAAATATTTATTTTATCCTCAATTGAAAAATTGTCTTTATAAAATCTAACGCAAACATTTGATAACAATTCTCTCATTTTATGATTGCCACATAAATATTCAATCCAAAATTTAAAATCATCATTTTTATTTACAACAATTCCACCTAAAAAATATTTAACTATTCCAACATTTGTACAAATGAATGGAACACCAACAGATATAGATTCAACTATTGACATTGGAAACACTTCTTTCTTACTTGTCATTATAGTTAGATAGGCATTAGAAACATAGGAAGATATATATTTCCTATCAACATTAGAAAGCATTAATATAGGTTTATGATTTTTTGCAATTTTCATTTTTTTTCTTATATTCGATTCTAATTTTTTCAATGATTTATAATATTTATTTTCACTTGAACCAATTAAAACAAGACCAATATTTGAACTGATATTAGAATTTAAAAATTGCTTAATTGCTAATTTCTGGTTCTTTAAATCTCCATAATTTGCAACATAAATTACATATTTTTCAAATGGCTTTTCAAAATTAATTTCATTTCTTACACTAAGGAAATCTTCACTTATAGCATTACCAATAATAGTTGATTCTATATTATATTTATTTTTAAAAAATAAATTTGCATAATCTTTATCGTGTAACTGAGTTACAACATCATATTTTTTAAAATTTTTCCCATTATTTAAATAGTAAAAAAACCATCGTAATTCTTTCCATATCTTATTGCAAAATGTTTCCAATCCACTAAAATCCACAATTGAAAATTTAAAATTAAACATTCCATGTAAATACAAAATTTTTCTACAACTATATTTACCTAATCTATTTAAAATTAAATCTGTAAATGCATTTTGGGTACAAACATTTATAATTACATCTGCTTTACTTGCTTCTTCATCAATCAATTTTACATATTCTTTTTTACTACCAAAATAAAGGCCAAATCTAGTATACAAATTTATTCTCTGAATTTTAACTAAATTATGTTCTTCAAAAGGAATATTAACTCCTCTATTAGATGTAACTACTTTAACATTATGACCTTTTTTAGCCAAGCCTTCAGCCATATATTGAGTTACATTTTGAACACCATCCTTTTTAGGATAATATGTAGAAACGGTAATTAATATATTCACAGCTATCCCTTCTTCCTAAGAATTTTTTGAATAGTACAATATCTTTTTAACCTATTTTTAATTGCTTTTTTCTTAAATTTAAGCCAGGTGAAATCAAAACCAGTTTGTTTAGAAATTAACGAACTATAATTTTCTATATCAATATCAATATAATTAATAAAACTATCATAAGTAATAGTAAATTTATCTGAATTTTTTGCTAGATTTACCATTTTTCTCTTTTGTAAATGAATATATGCATATTCTTTTATATTAATTTCTGAATTTATATTAAAATAAGCTAATAATTTACCACAATTATAATTGAAAACAACATTTTCTTTATGATTAATAAATTGACCATTATTATACTCTATTACATTCATTCTTTTTTTTCTACAATTAATATCGGCAACATTAATCTCATAATTGTATACTTTCAAATTATTTAATTTAAAAATGTTATTTATACCATATTTACCAATTTCGTCAAAGCCAAAATGTTGTTTATTAGATAAAATGTCGACATAATTTAATGTACCTTTGGGTGAATTCATAAACATTTCATTTATTTTACGATTATTTCTATATAAACAAAAATGACCTAAAAAAGAAATTTTATCAAAAGAAAAAATATTTTCAGGAAGAAATTTGCAAATATCTCCAAAAATAATATCCATATCACAATATCCCCAAAATTTACATTTTTTTATGTATTCTGGAAATACATATCCATAAATTGGTTTAAAATCACATAATTTATAAGGACTTTCTAATGAAATTTCAAAATCAAATTTTGAGTTAATTTTCCTTTTAAAATCTTTAAATGATATAAATTCAATAAAAACATTATTAGGTATATTAAAATTCATATAAGACTTATCATCAGTAAAAACAATGAATTTTATTTTTTTATTATAAGAACAAGAATTAGCCCACAAATTAAAATAATTAGGTAGTTTTCCAAAATATGGACTAAAAATAACATAATCATAATTCATATTGCATCCTCCTTTATTTATTTCTATAAAATGTGCTATATATATATGTTCTTATTTTATTTGGCATTAAAGCACCACCAAAACGTTTTGTAATATTACAAATGAACTCACAAAAATTTATAATTTTCAATTTATATAAAGCTTTTTCGAAAATAAAAATATATTTACAATATTTAATTCCACCTCTTCTATTATACATAGAAGGACTTGTTCTAAAATTATATAATGATTCTTGTATATTATAAAATTTACAGTTTGAATTAGCTAACTTTGCCCATAAATAATAATCTTCAAAAAACAAAAAATTATCATAACCTTTTACTGAAATAACAACATCTTTTTTAAAAATAACAGTAGGATGATTCATTGGATTTCTTTTCTTTAAATATTTTTTTATTTTAGAATCTGTTTCCGGTACCATTCTTATTGATACTTTTTTTGTCATATTTTCATCATATTCATCAATATTACATCCCAAGATATCAATATCAGGATGTCTACCAAGAAAATTAATTTGTACTTCAAATCTATTTTTTTTACAAATATCATCAGTATCCATTCTTGCAATATAATTATACTTACAGTATTTAATTCCTTCATTTAAGGCATTCCCTAAGCCACCATTTTTATCTAATTTTATTAAATCAATAATTTTCTTATGTATTTCCTTCCATTTCAAAAGAATCTTGTCCAATTCATCAGTTAAAGGTCCATCCTCAACAATAACAACTTGATTAGGTAACAATGTCTGATTAAATATACTATTTAATGCCTCATTTAAATATTCAGGCTTTTCTTTATAATAAACAGACATTAAAACTGTAAAATCACTTTTGTTTTTCATTACGCTCCTCTTTCTTTTAATTCAATTTTTGTATTATCATTACTATGTTGATTCTTTAATTCATCCAATTCATCCTTAATACCTGATTTAGGAAGTTCAGTTCCTTCTTTTGAAAGGACAGCCCTAATAGTTCCAAAAAACACTTTCACATCCATCCAAAATGTTAAATGATCAACATAATATATATCCCATTTAATTTTTTCTTGTATGGATAAATTATTTCTATTCTTAACTTGAGCCAATCCACTAACACCCGGTTTAACTTCAAGCCTTCTTCTTTGATAGTCAGTAAAATATTTATTATAATCTTCAATCCATGGTCTAGGTCCTAATAAACTCATTTTTCCAGATAAAATTGAAAACAAATTAGGAAGTTCATCTAAACTAGTTTTTCTTAAAAATGAACCAACCTTAGTTATTTCATTTTCCTTTTCAAAATTATGAACATCATTATCAACACTCATACTTCTAAACTTATACATATTAAATATTTTTCCATGTAATCCAGATCTCTTTTGACAAAATAAAACAGGTCCTTTATCTTCTAATTTAATTGCTATTGCAATTATTAACATTATTGGTGAACTAACTATAATCATCAATAATGCAATTATAAAATCCAAAACTCTCTTAATATATTTTTTATACATATTCTTACTCCTCACCGCTAAAATACTTTAAAAATATCATTCAAATAATAAGATACATTGTACAATGTATCCACAAAATTATAATTATTTGCTTGTACAAATATAATAAAATTAAACTATTAATAATAGAGTACTTTACCCCTAAACTTCATTAATAATTATAAACTAAAATTGTTTTTTATGCAATTGAATAGAAGTCTTTTATTATTATATTTGTTCAAATGATAATTCTTTAATATTATTAATTAATTCAGCTTTTATATCATCAATTTTTAAAGGCTTAGTTAAATATGTATTAAAACCATATTCATTTATAAATTCATTTCTTTTATCATAAGAAACCGTTAATACTGCTACAAAAATTTTCTTATCAACAGTTCTTATTTTAGAGAGAATAATAGGACCATTTCTACCCTCTCTATAAATATTATTAGTAATAATAAAATCATATTTATATTTAGATATTTTATTAAGAATCATCCCACCACTATCAACAAATTCGGTATCAAGTCCTAATTCTTTAAGTACAGTATTTGCAATAATTGCCATACATTTATTGTATTCTCCAACTAATACTTTAATTTTTCTACTAGGTTTATACTTTTCTTTGCATATAGTATTATCTCGAATTTCTTTATTCCAATATAAACTAGATATTTCATCATTTAACAAATTTATAATATTATTTAACTTTTGGTATAATTTATTGTTTATTTGGTAAAAAACAAAGATTACTAAAGCAAATAAAAAGAATATTAATCCACCTAAAAACCAACATTCCAAAAAAATCTCTCCCCACTTTTTCCAAGTAAACTATACATTTAATTATACATTTTATATCAATTTTAGTCAAGAAACGAGGCTTTATGATTGTGTAAAATATGATTAATTTATGATAATGTCTTAAGTGTTAACTTTTGAAAATGTCTCAAGTTAATATATAATACTCCACTGAGGTGGAAATATGAGAAAGGTAGAATTAAGAATGAATGAACAAGAAAAATACGAAGTTATCAAAGAACTAGTTGACCATAACAGTAACAAAAATCGAGCTAGTAAAAAACTCGGTATATCAAGAAGAAAAATTGATCGTCTTATTATTAAATATAAGTAAGGTAGAAAATCTGCTTTTGAATCATCACCTAGTGAAGAAAAAATAAATTATACCCTAGCTATTTTAACTTCAAAAAAATTGATAATGGCAATTCTATTAAATATCAAAGCAAATATTATCAACCATATTTAAATAACCAACTAAAATGTTTTATGCCTAAAACAGATTGTTTAGTTATAAAAGCATTTAATGGAGATTTATTAGTTACTATTGATGAACAAGTTTTAGAATTAAAAGAACTATCTAGAAACAAAAGATTTTCTAAAGATTTTGATGATATTATGGAAGTTAAAGAAAAGAAAAATATATTCCTCCAATGTCTCATCCATGAAAATTAAGTTCTTTTCTAAAACAAATTGAGAAAAGTCATAATCAACATCAATATGCTTGAGCTTGATTTTCTCGTTTGTTAATTACAAAAAATATCTTATGAAAATTGATGTCAATGATGTGAAACATGACTTTATGAACTTGTCATTGACATCAATTGAATAAGTTATATAATTACAAACAAAAACGAGAATATTTTCCCGTTAATGTTTAAAAAAAATTGAGACATTTTCCTAAATTATTGACATTTACTAAGTACTTATTTTGTCATAATAATGTATTAAAAAAATAATATTATTTTATCATAATATTATTTTTTATACTTATCTTCATATTCAGTAATTCTACTTATTTGAAAAGCACACATAACAAATGTCATAAATAGTCCTCCTACAAATACTCCAATTAAAAATATTAAAAAACTATTAATAATAATCAGTCCTTTCTGTTACAAGTTACATACTATAATTGATTATCTATAAATATTATGTCGTTTTTTGTAATTTTTATAATTTTTTTATTTATATTACAAAATATTGTATTATTTTATAAAAAAGAACTAATTTTTATATAATAAAAAACAAAGATATTAAATTAATCTTTGTTTTTAAATATCTTCATCATTAATAACTTTTAACATGTTATTACAAGTTATTTCTTTAAATTTATCTTCACCCGTTATCTTAATTATTTTACGTTTAATTAAGTCAAATTTATCAAATAAACTAGAATTAGGTTTATGTACATCAGTTGATATAAAGTCTACCATATTATCCTTTAAAAGCTTTTTAACAAGCTTTTTAGAACCATTTCCATATTGCCCTATAATACTTCCATAATTAACTTGAAATAAGACTCCACTATCGTATAACTTTTTAGCTTCTTTATAATCATCTTTAAAATAAGAATATCTTTCTGGGTGTGCAATTATTACCTTATACCCTTTTAAACTTAGTTCATATATATAATCATCTAAATTTAATATTTGATTATCAAATGGAAGTTCTATTAATATATATCTTGTATTATTAATAGAACGTATTTCTTTATTAATTATAAGTTCATTTATACTTTCATTAATAAATATTTCATTACCTAAAAATAAGTTAACATCTATATTATTCTTTAATAATTCTTCTTTTAATATTTCTAATCGTTCTAACTTTAAATTATTATTAGCTTTAAATAACGAATCTTCTATATAATGAGGTGTTAAAACTATAGTATTAAAGCCTACACTTTTCATATTTTTAATAGTTTCTATAGATTCTTCTATAGTTTTACATCCATCATCTATACCATATAATATATGGCAATGCATATCTATCATTTATTATCTACTCCGTATAATATCCATACTTATTCTTAGTTTTTGGCATACTATTTATTACTACACCCGCTATTTTAGCATCAGCATTTAAAAGAGCTTTTTTACACTCTTCTAAATCTCCTAAATCAGTTTTACCATACTTACATACTATAACTACTTCATTTGCATTCTTAGTTAATATTAAAGCATCAGATAAGCCATTAATAGGAGTTGCATCTAATATAATATAATCAAATATTCTTTTTAAATCATGAAGAATATCATCAAATTTCTTAGAACCTAATAATTCTGCTGGATTAGGTGGAACAATTCCCCTTGGAATAACAAAAAGTCCATTAACATCTGTTTTTTGTATATAACTTTCATACTTAGTATCATCATCATAGTTCAATATAAGATTAGATAAACCCCTCTTATTAGAAATATTAAATATTTTATGAAGCCTTCCTAATCTTAAATCAGCATCTATTAATAATACTTTCTTATTATTTTGTGCAAAACAAATACTTAAATTACTAGAAATAAAACTCTTTCCCTCTGATGGATTAGAAGACGTAATCATAACTACTTTCTCATTATTTGTAGTTAAGGAAAATTCTAAGTTAGTTCTAAGAGTTCTTATATCTTCACTTATTGTTGCCTTAGGTTTACTCATTACTATTAATTCATTTTTCACAATAACTACCCCCTTACTATCCTCTATATTCCCTTACTGTTGCAAGTACTGGAAGTTTTAGTTTATCTTCTATTTGAGATGCATTTTTAACTGATCTATCAAAATAATACATAACAAATACAACGCCTAACCCTAATACTAATCCAGCTAGTAAGGAAATTGCACTTTGTTTTGTAATATTAACATTATATGCACTAGATGGCTGCTCTGCAGTATCTAATATATTTACGTTTGAAATATTATATAATTCTGGAATTTCCTTTGCAAATACTTTTCCTATTTCATTAGCAACTTTCATTGCAGTTTTACTATTTTCATCAGTTACCGTTATTTTTATTATTTGAGTTCCTGTAACAGATGATACTTCTATGTTATTAGATAACGCTCCATAAGTATAATTAAGATTTAAATTATTAATAACCTGACTTAATACTCTTTTACTTTTAACTATTTCAGAATAAGTACTTACTAAGTTTTGGTTAACAGATACATCATTATATGTTAACTGACTATTATCTTTAGCCTCACTAATTAAAACTATTGAAGTAGATGACTTATACATTGGTTTTTGTATAAATAAACCATATAAACATCCTAATATTCCAACTAATGCTACAAATAATATTACAACACCCAACTTGGATTTATAATAATCAAATAAATCTTTTAAATCTATCGTATCCATAATACTCTCCTTCTATAATTCTAATTCACTAAAAGTTTTTCCATCTAACATTCCATTAATTACACTACTTGCTTTATCTACTGTGTTAATATCTGGTTCCATAACGTAAAGCATTGAACCTCTATATGAATATGTATAATTATGAGAATCATAACCATTTAAGTTTAAGTTTTTTACATTCCATTTAGGCATGTCTTTAGTTTGCATTTTTATGTATTTTTTTATAGTTTTTGATGGAACATCAGTTTCAAAATTATTTTGTAGATTAGAAATTATATTATTATATTTAGTTAATATAGCAGTAGATGATGACACTTTATCTATAATAGCTCTTATAACTTCTTCTTGGTTTTCGCCTCTATGTCTATCACCAGTTTTATATGAGTGTCTTTCCCTTGCAAATCTAAGAGCGCACTCTCCGTTTAAATCATTATATCCCTTTTTAATATTACAAAAGTTAAGATCTTGATCAGAATTTATTCTAACCCCTCCTATTTGATTAACTAAGTTAGTAACTGTATCAAAATTAACTCTTACATAATAATTTAAATTTATCTTAAGTAAATCTTCTACTGTGGAAACAGACTTATCTATTCCATATATACCAGCATGAGTAAGCTTATCCTTGTAACCTGTTGTTCCATGTAACATTACATAATAGTCCCTCGGAATAGTAGTTAATAAAACCTCATGTGATTTTGGATTTACGGTAACTACTATATTAACGTCACTACGGCTTACCTTTGATATTGCCCCTGATGTATCAATGCCGCTTATAAATAACGCAAAAGGAGTATTAGTAACATCAACATCATCATTTTTATTAACGTTTTTTGTCTTTTTAGGAATTGAGATTTTATATATTACTCTAACATTTTTTTCAAAATCTTCATAAGAACTACTAATTAAATACTCACTAACATCACTTAAAATAGCAGCATCAATCATACCATCAAATAAGTTTTCTTTTAATCTTGCACAACTATCTAGTTTTTGTTCTTCATAATTTATATTTATTTTTTTAGTTACTTTTTTACTTAAGTCTTCGCAAACACCAATAGGTTTGTCTTTTAAGTCACTTAATTTGGTATATTTACTCTTCTTTAAAACAACAACGTAATAATTATCATATGAGGTTTTATCTGCTGTATCAAAACTGTCAATAAAATTCTTAGTTGGATTTAAATAATATATATCAACTGATAAAACTATTAATAAAATAACGTAAAAAACGTACGCTATTATTTTCTTTTTATTTTTTAATTTAAACATTCCTAATATAATAAGAACCATAACTACAAACAAAACTATCATTAAAACTTTTTCTAATATACCAGACAAAAGTCCTATATCACATAAAAGATAGCATAAGTAACTATAAAGTAAAACTATTATTACACTTAAAATAGTATTTAATATTTTCATAATATTCACCTCTATTTTTTATATTTACTCTTTTTCATGATAACTAAATCTATTATCATAACTCCTATTAATATTCCTAAAAGTAATACAAAACCAGTTTTATTTGGCTTTTTTGTTTCAACACTATCACTTATTGGTATAACATCATCATCTTTTTCATCAATTTGATTTTCTTTTTCTTTTCTATTTATAGAAAAAGTATATACTTTTTCATCTTTATTTTTAGCTGTTACAGTTATTTTAATAGTATTTTCACCTATCTTTAATGCTTGATTAGATATATCTATTTTAGCATTACTATCTTCTGCTTGTGCGACTAAATCCATTTTATCAATATCATTTGATACTTCATATTCATAGTCATACGTATCTTTATTAAAATCTATTTTAACAATATTAGACGTAACACTTTTAAGATAAGAGCTAGATGAACTTTCATTAGATACTTTAACACTTAAAGATGCATTTTCTAATTGAACATCATTTAAAGATACATTACTTACTCTTATATACCCTGTTGTTCCAACTGTTGCACTATCTATAGCCTTAACATTTATAGTTGCAACTTTACTTCCACTTTTTAAAGGTGTTTTAGAAGTTAAAATAACAGAGCTTCCATTATTTGTTTTAGTAAAAGCCTCATTATACGTAATACCTGCAAAATTAATACTATTTGATGTTGTTATTACGTTCATTTTAATACTTGTAAAACTACTATCACTATCTACATAAACGCCTACTTCCTTGGTTTCACCTGGCATAACAGATAAATCCTCAGAATCAAAATAAATCTTGTTTAATGCTTTTACATTTACTAAAAATGCAAAAAAACAAAATACTACACTTATAAAAACTATTATCCTTTTTTTCATGCTATCACCTATTATCAATTATATCATTTAAGTTAGCAATTAGCAAATATAACATGACAAAAAAAGTTAATGACACATAATCATTAACTTATCTTACCTATAAAGTTTTTCTTTTTACCACGTTTTATAACTAGTAATTCGCCTTCTATTGCTATATCTTTAGTAATTAGCATTTCTTCTTCAGTTACCTTTTTATCATTAATAGAAATAGATGATGCTTTTAAAAATTCTCTAGCTTCTCTTTTACTTGTGCAAATCTTATTATCAACTAACATATCAATTAGCTTAACTCCTTCTTTAACATTAAATGAAGGAACATCTTTAAAGCACATTAATATTTCATCTTTTGAAAGTGATGATACATTTCCACTAAATAAAGCCTCGCTTATTTTAACAGCTTTTTCATATTCTTCCTTACCATGAAGATCAGTTATTACTTCACGTGCTAATGCTTTATGAGCCTCTCTTAGATGAGGATTACAATTATGTTTCTTTTCTAGCTCTTCTATTTCTTCTTTACTTAAGAATGTTAATTTCTTTAAGTATTCAATAATCATAGAATCTTCTAGGTTAATTAAATATTGATATAACTCATAAGAAGAAGTTTTATTCTTATCTAACCATAATGCGTTTCCTTCAGTCTTACCAAACTTAACACCATTAGAATCAGTTACAAGAGGCATTACCATTCCGTATAATTCTTTACCAAGTTTTTTTCTAGTAAGCTCTATACCTGATGTTATATTTCCCCATTGATCTGATCCTGCAACTTGAAGCGTGCATCCTCTTGTTTCATAAAGGTGCATAAAATCAAGTGCTTGAAGTATCATGTATGAAAACTCAGCATAAGTAATACCTGTTTCCATTCTTGATTTTACCTTATCTTTAGCAAGCATGTAATTGATATTAAAATACTTACCATAATCTCTTAAAAAGTCTATTACGTTAATGTCTTTTGTCCAATCATAGTTATTAACTACTTCAAAACCAAATATCTCTTCAGCTTGTTTTTTTAGTCCTTTAAAATTGTGTTCTACCTCTTCTTTAGATATCATAGGACGCTCTGCAGTTGGTTTAGGATCTCCTATAAGACCTGTTGCACCACCTACTAATAAAATTGGATGATGTCCTGCCTTAGCAAGTCTTTTAGATATTAAAAATGATGAATAATGACCTATGTGCATAGAATCTGCTGTTGGATCTGTTCCTATGTAAAAAGTTAATTTTTCATTATTTAGTTTATCAATTAATTTTTCATCTGATATGTCTTGAATTAATCCTCTCCATTTTAAATCTTCATATAATGTCATAATAATCTCCTTTCAAAATAAAAAAATCATCCTTTACTAAAGGACGATTTAATAATCAATAACCGCGGTACCACCTTTGTTCTAGATATATGTCTAGCACTTAGTTTAAGTTAACGCCTTTATTACGTTTTAGCTCCAGAGTCGTAAATTCCTTCATCACTAACAATAATATTTTATTCAATTATTAATGATTTGTCAAATATTTTAAACCTCTTTTATTTGTACGTTTGTTAAATCACTTCTTATTGATAATACATATTGCTTTTGTGCTTCATCTTTTACATAAACTAATACATTAGGTTTCGTATTAGCAAACATCCCATTAGTTTTTACTGATTCGTTAAAGGTGAAACTTCTTAAATCAATTAATTCCAACGATGTGCAAGTATTAAACATATTATTCATATCATTAACATTGCTAGTATCAAATTTAGATAAATCAATATTTACTAAAGCATTACAATTATAAAACATAAGTGACATATTATTCGTATTAGAAGTAATAAATTTATTAGAGTCAATTAAAATATTTTCAAGCGCAACACATGTATTAAACATCCCACTCATATCCACTACATTAGTAGTATCAAATGATTGTAAATCTAATTTTTTTAGAGATTTGCAATTATAAAACATTTGATAAGTTGTAGTAAGATTAGAAGTATTAAATGAAGTTAAGTTAACATCCGTTAAAGCTGTATCTTCAAAAAACATAAGTTGCATGTTAGTAACCTTAGAAGTATCAAAATTTGATAAATCTAAACTAACCATTTCCTTTAGTCCTTGAAACATTTGTGACATAGTTTTTACATTTGAAGTATTAAACTTATCTAATCCCGTAATTGTTTTTAGTTTTAAACAATTTGTAAAAACCCTTGACATATCTGTAACTTTTGACGTATCAAAACCAGTTAAATTCAAGCTTTCAAGGCTTGAACATCCATAAAACATTTGATAAATAGTGGTTATTTTTTGAGTAATAAAATTTGATAAATCAATGTTTTTTAACGATGATGCTCCCGAAAACATACTTTCAAATGTTGTAACCTTAGATGTATTAAAGCTAAGTAAATCCAAAGAAGTTAATGCTTTGCAATTATAAAACATAGCATTCATATCATTTACATTTGAAGTATTAAAATTTGACAAGCTTAAATTTTCTAGCTTAATACAATTATTAAACATTGATCTAAAACTAATAACATTAGATGTATTAAAGCTTGATACATCAATTTTTAGTAATGATGAGCATCCATGAAACATATTGGACATGTCCGTTACATTAGAGGTATCAAAGTTTGATATGTTAAGACTCGTTAACTTACTGCATCCAGTAAACATTTTTGCAAATGATGTTATTTTTGATGTATCAAATGATGATAAATCAAGAGTTTTTAATTCATAACAATTCATGAACATACCACCATAATTATTTGCAACCGAAGTAACGTTTGATGTGTTAAAATTTGAAACATCTATGTTTTCTAATGATCTACAATCCGAAAACATACCAATCATATTTGTTACATTACTAGTATCAAATAATGACACATCTATATTCTTTAATTTTTGACAATTAATAAACATACCACCCATATTAGTTACGTTTGATGTGTCAAACATATTAGTATCAACACTTTCTAATAAATAGCAATTTCTAAACATACTATACATTGTTTTTGTTTTTGACGTATCAAAGTACCCATTAAATGTAATTTTTTTTAACTTAGTTAAATTATAAAATAAAGACTCTTGATTGGAATTTGCATAAACAACCCCTATGCCTCCAATATAAAGCTCATAAAGGCCATTTCCATCAAAATCTTTATATGATGCTATTACAGTTCCGTTTTTAGACGCTGATGCATCCCATGATCCTATAGCATCTTCTACTACATCAAGTGTTGGCATAAATGTTATTGATTCAATTGAACCACGAGTTATTGGTCCTGTCAAAAATTTATCATCAACCCCTTGATTTTCCCATTGTGATGTATGGCTTAACACGCTTTCTGGTTTTATAAAGTTAAATTTAAGTATTGTATCTATATTTGTATTATCAGGTAGTATAGTTATACTATCTTTATATTTTATTTTTAAGATAAACTCTTTTTCTTCTCCTGGATTTATTAATTCTTTTAATCCTATTCCTTCTAGTACATATTCTATATTATCATTATTTTTAGTTTCTTCTATACTATCTATCCACATGGAGACAGTTCCACTATTTTGTACTTTTACTTTATATGAAATGCTCGAATTTACTTGCTTTAAATCCGCTCCTATCGTTACTGTATATTTACTATATTTGCTTGTATAGTTTTCTAATCCTAAATTAGTTGTTTCATAAAGTGATACATCCGTTATTCTTATGTCAGATTCCACTCTAAAATTAGCCTCTCCACTTATTTTTAAATCACTATTAAGGGCTGCATAACCAACTGACAGGCATAACGTAAAACATACAAAAAGCAGAAAAAGCATTAACTCAGTTTTATCTTTTAAATTTTTTTTTGAGTCTATTTTCTTTAGTTCCATGCTAATCATTCCCCATTCAATAATATTGATAAGTCTACCTTCTACTTATAGAATATCATAATATCTTAAATTTTCCAAGGTTTACATACACTTTTTAAAACAAAAAAGAAAACTATTTTCTAGTTTCTTTTTCTAAATCTGCTAATTTTAATACATATCTATATGTTTCATTTGAAGTTTTAACAATGAACACACTCTTTTGTCCTTTATGAACTTCAGAGAAAATTATTGGTTTTTCCAAATTATCTCTTACATCCAAAAGTTCAGTAAAACTATTTACATCTATTATTTCTTTTTCATTACTTAAATCTACAATTTTCTTAGAGTTAACAATTACTCTATCATATTCTCTTAGTATTTTAGATAGTGTTATGTCATATAAACTTTTTTTAGCAGAAGTTTTACGCATAAATAATAATAATTTAACAACAAATGCAATTGATATTATAAATGATACAAAGGATAATATAAATGTTACCTTATTAGAAATGCTAAAATCTTTATAAACACTTGCATTATTATTATCATTATTTACTGACTTTGAATCCATCGTAATATCTATCATTTGCTCTGTTAATGGAATCTTTAATTTCATTGTGTCAGAAGATTCATAACTTCTTATCATATTACCCTTTTCATCTTGTATTTGAACACATAAACTTAAAGTTAAATTACTATTAGCACTAATTGCATATGAACTCTTAAACGATTTAACTAGGTCATTATATTTATCATAATCAACTTTTATATTTTGGTTTATGTTAAATCCATTAGATGATTCTTTCGTGTAAATAACTGGTTCTGTTAACTTATCTGATTTTGAATAAATAACTTTTGTTTTATCTTGACTATCAGTTACTGCTACATCAGCTTTAACGTAATATGAATAAGTATAATTAATGCTTTGGTTAACACTAAAATTATAACTAAAGTTAACGTCTATGTCGTTTATTAAATTAGCTATATACTGCATGTTTTTATCTAAATAAGGTTCTTTATAATAATCATTTGGTTTTAAATATACTTTATAGTCTACGTTACTTGATTGATTGTATAAAACCGTGTTTTGTGTTTTTATAGATATACTAGATATAACTAATATTATCCCTATAATAAAGAATAAAACTATTCCTATAACATTAATTAGCAATCTTTCATTGTAACCTAAGTATTTATTGTTTTTATTTTCTTTGTAAGTTACATCAGATTCATATTTTTTTTCATTACTATCAGTATTATCATTTGATAATTCTTCATGTTCTTTAGTATCACTAGAATCTTCTATAACTGGTATACTCATATCTAAACTAGTTTTTTCTAATTTTTCATCTTCTTCCTTTATCTCAGGAATGTATGGAATAAATATCTTTTCTTCTTTTTCTTCCTTAGTTTCCTCTTCTAATGATTCATCTGGTTTTGTTTCTATTAAAGAGTTTTTCTCAGGAATAAAGGCTTCTACTTCTTCCTTTTCTATTTCATCCATCTTTGTACTATCTTTAAGAAGTACTTTTTCATCTAATAATTTATCAATTGCTAAATCAACGCTTTTTACCTCGTTATCCTTTATTTCATCTATTTGCTCTACATTAGTTTTCTTTTTTACTTTTTGTTTTTCAGATACGTTTTTCTTCTTTCTATGATATCTATTCGAATTGCTAGTATACTTTCTCTTTTTAACACTCGCCATATAAATTCACCACCCTATTTATTCAATAACTCATTTAATGCAACAGTTGGCATTCCAATCCATCTTATTCTAAATTTAACTATTCCTATTACATCCTCTTGTTTTACTGTCCAAGAATCTTTTGCATTGTTATAATCGCCCTTAGTTTTAAAACTTATTGTTTCACCATTATTACTTTTCTTTATTACACGGTGAACTATTATTTTATTATCATGGTTATAAACTAATACATCACCTTTTTTTATTTTTCTTGCTTCTTCGTTTTTCATACTTTTAAGTACTATTACATCTCCTTTTTCAATTGCAGGAGACATAGAGCCTGATCCAATCGTTAGAGCTTGATATGTAAATAAGCCACTTGTTAAAAGTACAATAGTAAGAAGTGCAAAAGTTATAAATGAATATAAAACAAGTTTTCTGTTATTATATCTTGAATCTTTTATTTTTCTAACTGAATAATAATTAAACATATTATTTAGTCTTGCCATTATAGCGATAGGTAAAACCGTTTTTAAAAGTACGTTTATATATTCACCAAAGTCTGGAAATATCGGAAGTAAATAAGTACTAAGCTCAGTTATTAACCTATATATAATTCCATTTTTATATCCTACTTTCATAGTTAAATAAGTAAGAAATATATTTTTTGTAATACTAGGGAAAACAACAAGACATATCATTTTTGTTATTCCAAGTGCTGTTTTAACATCATAGATATGAACCATTGTGTTAACATCTACCATTACAAATAATAAGCATCCAATAATTAAGCAAGGCAAATTTCTCTTTGTTTTATTAAATAATACATATCTCATTAATTCACTAATTAATATTAATGCAATAACTGGAAAAGTATTTTTAATAATGTTTATAAATGATAAACTGTAGCTGGATTTTACAAACCCAGAAAATAAGCCTAAAAAATATGTAATAAAATAATACATAAGTAAAAATATTATAATGTTTAATAAAACATCCTTTTTGTACCTATAATTATCTTTTTCAAATCCATTTAACACTATCATTAAAATTAAAAATGGTAGCATTATCCCGGATATTACATACATATTTGCTATTTTGAATACAAAACTATTAAATAGCAAAAAAATTAGAAGAATTATTTCTAAAATTAGTATTTTATTAAATCCCTTTTTCATCCAATCACCACTTTTTAACACTTTTGTATTAAATAGCAATATCAAAGAAGAGTTTTATCTCTTCTTTGATTACTATTTATAATTAGTTTTGAGCGTATGTTATAGTTATTCCTAAATCAGAAATAGAAACATCGTCTGCTGGTAAGCTGTTACTTTCGAAAGCTAATTTTAAAGTTAAGTTTTTAGTTTCGTTAGCATTTAAAGTATCTTCTTTTGCAACTGCAGCTCCTCCATCTGTATAAGTTAAAGTATAAGTTAAACCATCACAAATGATTTTTGCGTCTGCTGCTGCTGCTGCTCCAGTACCAGTACAAGTTGGTTTAGCTGCTTTAACTAATTCAGATATTTTAGCGTTAATAGTACCTTTATTTTCAACATCAAAAGTGTATGTAACACTATCACCTGGTTTTGTTAACTTAAGCGCATAGTTACCAATTGTAGTTCCTTTCGTATCGATTGTAGGTGCTGTTGTAACTGCAGCATTTCCTGTTAATGTTGGGGTACTTAAATTTTTAAAATGAATATCCCATGAAGCTGTATTTACAGTTGCACTACCATTAATTGTTAATGTTTGTGATAAAGCTGCAAATGCAACAGTTAGTCCTAATACTGCTACTAATAAAGCTGCAACTGATAGAACTTTAATTTTTCTTTCTTTTTCCATCTTTCTTCCTCCTATTATTATTACAAATATATGATATCATTTTTTTTAGTGATAATCAACATTTTTTTATAACTATGTAAAATCATATCTATCTTTTCTTAAAGTATAAACATTATCTTTCTTGTTAGTACTATTTATATGGTTATAAATTTTAGATACAACATAAATAGATAATTTAGGCATTGCTTTTCTTATGTAATTTATTTCTTCTTCATTTGCTACATGATAACTTTTATTTGAAATACCATAAGAATCATAAACAACTCCATTTATCATTATCCCGCATTTTCTTAAGTTATTATCTATCATAACTGTTGCTCCAGGATAATAATGCATCATAATATCACAAAAATCCGAGCTGTAAACACTAAAAATATCTTTTGTATTACTACCTAGATAACTAATGTTATCCTCTAATATTATGTTCTCTAAAATAGAGTTTATTAAATTTATTGTTAAAATAACCTCATCCATAATAATCACCACTATAATTTATGAAACAATTAAAAAAGCCGTGACATATATCACTAGCTCAAAGTTAATAAATTATTAAAATATTTATCAAATACTTCCTTTATCATAAATAATTCTTCTTCTATTTCATCGTGCATAATTAAGTAACTTTGATAAATCGGATAAGATTCTAACTTTTTATATAATTCATTTATTTTAAGTTCAACTGACTTATCTTTGTTGTTAGCACTTATTTTCTGAAATTTCTTTATTTCATTTATAACGCTTATTATCTCTTTATCTTTAGATATTTTATCTTGAACATTTAAATAATCTTTGTACAACTTAGACTCTTCAAAATCATCAAATAATTCATCTATTTTTTCTTCTATATCACTCATCTATCTTACCATCCAAGCTCCAAGTTTTAGCATCAGTTATTTTAACGTTTACTATTTTACCAATATATTTTTTATCTGCCTTAACATTAACTAATTTCATCGTATCAGTATAACCTGCTAACATATTTTCATCTTTTTCACTTACGTTTTCCAATAAAACCTTCATAACTTTACCAACTAATTTATCGTTAGCTTCTTTTGCATATTTATTTATTATTTCATTAAGTTTATATAGTCTTTGTTCTTTTTCTTCTTTTGATACGTTATCTTCCATTTTAGCAGCTGGAGTGCCTTCTCTTGGTGAGTATATAAAAGTAAATGCTGAATCATATTTACATTCTTCTGCAAGTTTTAAAGTTTCTTCAAAATCCTTAGTTGTCTCACCTGGAAATCCTACTATTATATCAGTTGTAATAGATGCGTTATCCCCTAGTTTTTCTCTTATTTTTTTATAAAGCTCTAGGTATGATTCTTTGGTATAACGTCTTCCCATAAGTTTTAATATTCTAGATGAACCTGATTGTACCGGAAGATGAATATAGTTACAAATATTATCGTACTTTTTAATTATATCAATCATATTATCAGTAAAATCCCAAGGATGTGATGTTACGAATCTTACTCTATTAATACCTGTTTTAGCTACATCTTCAAGTAAGTTTTCCATTTTATAATTTCTATCTTTAAAATCTTTACCATATGCATTAACATTTTGACCAAGTAGTGTAACTTCCATATAACCTTGTTCTTTTAAGTTTTTAACCTCACTTATTATATCTTCTGGCATTCTACTTCTTTGTTTACCTCTTGTATAAGGAACGATGCAGTACGTACAAAACTTATCACAACCATACATAATATTTACCCATGCTTTATATTTAGAATCCCTTTTTGATGGAAGTCCTTCTATTACGTTTCCTTCGTTTGACCATACATTAACTTCTAATTTTTCAGTTTTCATATGTTCTTTTAAAATTTCTGGAAGCTTATAGATATTATGAGTTCCAAATACAAAATCCATCCATTTATACTTATTAATTATTTCATCTACTACGCTTTCTTCCTGACTCATACATCCTGCAAGTCCAACCATTAAATTAGGTTTAGCCTGCTTTAAGTGTTTTATTCTACCAAGCATTCCAAACGTTTTATTATGTGCGTTTTCTCTAATAGCACAAGTATTTAAAATAATTAAGTCAGCATTTTCATAATCATCTGTTTTAATAAATTTCATATCTTCTAATATTGCAGATATAACTTCACTATCATGTTCATTCATTTGACAGCCATAAGTCTTAATGAAATACTTTTTATTTTCTCCTAAGTTTTTAACTTCATCTAGAATTTTATATTCATTTCTTAATACTTTTATATCTTCTTTAGTTCTCTTTTTAGCTTCTATATAATTTGGTTTTAACATATCAATCACTCATTTCTTAAAATAGTATAACATATAAAATAAAAAAGAGAAATTACTTTTTAGTAAAACCCTCTTTTGTATATTTTAAATCAAGTTAATATTTTTATTTTAACCCTTTCACAAAGTCTTTAAATTCTTTTCCTCTAATTTCACATTCTTTATATTGATCCCAAGAGGCTGATGCTGGAGATAGAAGAACAACGTCTCCGCTTTTTTTAATACCTTCTATTTCTTTCATAGCATCTTTTAAAAATTCATGAGTATAAACAGGGATTTTTAAACTTTTTGCGTAGTCTTCTACTCTTTTTCTACATTCACCAATTGCTAAAACTGCTTTCACGTTTTTCATGTATGGAGTAAGTTCGTTAAAGTCTTGTCCTCTTTCTAACCCACCTAATATAATTATGGTTGGCTTATTAAATGAAGAAAGAGCAATTTGAGTACATTTAATGTTAGTCGCTTCAGTATCATTATAATACTTAACGCCATCTATTTCTCCTGAAAATTCTAGTCTGTGCTCAACACCTTTAAAATTGTAAGCAACTTTTCTAATGGTCTCATTTGATACGTTAAATTCTTTTGCTACCATAATAGATGCCATTACGTTTTCTTTATTATGGTTACCTACTATAATCATTTTATTAGTATCAAGCACCTTTTCATCGTTATAGTAAATAATATCATCTTTTAAGTAGCAATCAGCCTTTTTCTTTGATGAAAAATATAACTTTTTAGACTTAATATCTTTTGTTTGTTTTAATACTTCATCATTTTCTAAATTAAGAATTGCAACATCATCTTCTGTTTGATTTTTAAATATCTTTGTTTTAACGTCTTTATACTTACTATAACTATTATCAAAAAAGTCAACGTGTGCTTCTGATAAATTAGTCATAACTGCTATATGTGGTTTAAATTCTTTTACGTTATTAAGTTGCTGGCAAGATGTTTCCATAACAATTACATCACCCTTTTGTAATTTATCTAAAAAACTACATAAAGGATATCCTATATTTCCTGCTAAATGGCATCTAATACCTTCTTCTTTAATCATTTCGTAAGTAAGTGTTGTAGTTGTTGTCTTACCATTAGTACCAGTAATAGAAACTAACGTAACATCTTTTGGTAATAATCTATAAGCCATTTCTACTTCGTTTATAACTTCTATTTTAAGTTCTTTTGCTTTTTCTATATATTTATGATGTATTGGAACTCCTGGATTCTTAATTAAATAATCATAACTTTCATCTAATAAGTCATCTGGATGTGAACCAAAGAAGAACTTAACTCCTAGATCTTTTAGTTCTTTTAGTTTATCCCTATCTACCTTACTTTCATCTTTACCATCATTTATTAAAACTTCATTTCCTCTTTTTACTAAAAATTTAGCAGCTTCATAACCACTTCTTGCAAATCCTAATATAAATATTTTATTATTTTTAAACATATATAACACCTCGTAATAATTATACTATAATAAACGTATTTTAACTAACTTTTTTTAATTAAAGTATTTATTTTTTCTAAGTTATCAAATGTAATACCTACATATTCATCATCCATAACTAGTATAGAAGCCTTTTTATAATTATCATCATAATATCTTTTTAATATATCTATATTGCAAGGTTTAATATTTATGTTAAATATCTCCTTACTTATAATAAAATTTTTTAAATAATTTAATAATTCAATTTCTGTTTTCATAACTACTTATTCCTTTCTAAAAAAAATCACAATAGTAATTATAGTGATTTTAATTTAAGAAATATGTCGAATTATATACTTTTTTTAAAAACTTTTTCTAAGTAACATTTCCCGCATAACGGAACGTATTTTGTTTCTTTATTTTCTCCATCTATTACGTTTTCTAATCCATCTTTTACGTATTTGCCATTTATTTTCCTTGCGTTAAACCTAGCTTTTTTACCACATTTACATATTGTTTCTAGCTTTTTAAACTTATCTGATAATTCAAATAATCTCTTGGATCCTTCAAAAAACTCCGATTTAAAATTAGTCTTGAGTCCAAAACAAATAACTGGAATATTAAAATTCTTTGATATTATCCATAACTCTTCTACCTGACTTTTAGTTAAAAACTGCGCCTCATCTGCTAAAATAGCATCCGTTTTCTTAATTTCTTCTATGTATTTATTACTAAGCAAACTCTCTTTTTTATCTAGTTTTATCTGAATCTTTCTTTTAGGTCCAATCCTTGATACTAAATAATCTCCTCCTTTAGTATCTATAACAGATTTTATTAAAATAACCTTTTTATTATTTTCTTCATAATTATAAGCCATTTGTAAAAGAGCCATGCTTTTACCTGAGTTCATTGGTCCATATCTAAATTCTAAATTAGCCATATAAAACACCTACCTTAAAAAAGAATATCACCATTATTTATTTTTGTAAACATAACTCTTACCAAATTCTATATTAATGTTCTTATAGTTTTTATCGTTTGTAACATCTTTAATAACTTTTATAAATTCTGGAACTTTAGATGTAGCACTTGCCTCTAAAATATTCATGCCATTATCAAACATGTCTAGTTTATACATATTATCATTAAAAGAAAAGCAAACTCTAGTTTTATCAAGTTCATTTACTATTTCTCTTTGATTTTTTAAGATATTGTAAGTTCTCTCATCTATTTTTTCTTCTGTTATTATTTTTTCTTTATCATCATAAGTCTTTTTTATCGTAACATAATACGTGTTTTCACCTGCAAGACTTCTTTTTCTAAGCCTCATTTCGTAGTTACCATTTGTTTTTAAATATGTCTGGGTAATTCTTATTTTCGTGCAGTCTTTAAGAGAGAAAATATCATCTATATTAAGGGGAAGTTCTACTACGTATTTTGCTTCCTTTTTTTCATCTATATTTAGATGTTTTTTTATTATTTCTAAAACATTATTCATCTTTTCATCAAAAGAATTTTTATTTGATACAATCTTTAAATTATTGTGAAAACTCCAAGCATCTTCTATCTTGTCATCACTTGTAATAGCCTCTTTTATATCTTCTTTTCTTGCACTATTATTACTTGTTGTGTAATACTTTTGTGCACCCTTAGCTGCTGTTGTTAGACTAATTACCAAATCATAGCTATCCATAAGTTCTAACTTTGTTTTACCAAATTCTTTTATTAAAGAATCAAAATCTTTTTCATTTAAAAATGATTTTACGTCAAAAACTCCTCTATCACAAATTATAACGCATTTTTTATCTATTAAATTTGCAGCATAAGAAAAACATTCTTCATTAATTAACTGTTCCTTTAATAAAATTCTTTCAAAGTCTAACATACTTATTTTTCCTTCTCCAAAAGGTCTTATTCCCTCGTTTATAATTCTTGTTGCAACTTCATCAATTATAAATACCTTATACCCCATATTAGTAAGTTCATTATCTATTTTAGAAAGTGCGGTTGTTTTTCCTGCACAAGGTCCTCCAGTTAAACATATTTTTGATACTAACATAATTAATATATCCTTTCTATTTTATTTTTTGATAAATCCAATTTATGAACTGATGAGTGTGTAACTTTAAACTCATCTTTATACATAGTAGGTTTTATATCATTTAAAATATAGTAAATCATATTTATTACTCCTCTATGTGTTACTAGCAAATTATCATCCCATCTATCTATTTCTAATAATAGTTTTTCAACTCTAAAATATAAGTCCATTAAAGATTCACCATTTGGATACGTATCATACGTGTTTATTTTTCCTAAAAAGTAATCATCTTTATCTAAACTAGCTTTTAAAATGCCATTATAATCACCCTTGTCTTGCTCCCTTAATAAATCCGTATAAATTATTTCTTTATTTAAATTTTCATTTACTATGTTTGATGTTTGAACCGCTCTTTTAACATCACTTGAAACAATTTTATTAAAGTTTATGTTTTCTTCTATAAAACTTCTTGCTTCTTTGGTTTTTATAATTCCTTCATCTGTTAGTGAAACATTGCTATAACCTCCTATTTTAGTTTCATCATCAAGACCATGTCTTAACAAATATATCATTTTAGCCTCCTTTTAGTGTATTTTATACACATATAATTTTATATTAAAAAGTACATATCACTTGTACTTTTTAAAACACTTTCTTAACGGGAATTTCATCTTTAAATTTATATAATTTAGATGGTTTATTTCCATTTATGCTAAGTTCTTTATTTAAGTCTTCAACTATGTTTAAACTTAGTATTTTCTTTCTAAAGTTTCTTCTATCAAACTTCTTTTGTAAAATACTTTCAAAGACTTTTTGTAATTCAGGCATCGTAAAATTATCAGGTAAAATAGATTTTAAAATGTTACTTTCAGTTATTAGGCTTTTTAATTTTTTTAATGCCTCATTCATAATTTCATTATGTTTAAACGCAAGATTAGGCACGCAATCAATTTTAAACCAAGCGGCGTCTTTAGTATTTTTGTTTTCTTTTATTATTTTAGAATCACTTTTTAATATTCCAATATACGATACTGCAAGCATTCTAAATAAGTTATTTTCTTCACCAAACTCATCAAATGTTTTAAATTGGTAAATATCGCAATTTTCTATACCAGTTTTTTCATATATTTCTCTTTTAACTCCATCTTCTAACCTTTCGTTATTGTATAAAGCTCCACCTGGTAATGCCCACATATCCTTATATGGTTTGTTACTTCTTTTTACTAATAATACTTTCGTTATTCCGTTATCTACTGTAAATATAGCAGATATAACATGGATACCTTGTTTTTCATATAATTTATTATCTACTCTCATATAATCACCTTAACTATTTTCATTATATGTTCCGTTCATACACTTGTCAATAGCTTTTGTGTATTTTATACACTTTAAATAAAAAAAATAAAAAACACCTAACTTCTTTTACATAGCAAGTGTTTTTATTTTTCCATCTTCATTTAAGAATTCATTAATTCTATCTAAATTATCAAATGTAATACCTACATATTCATCATCCATAACTTTAGTTACCGCACGATTATATGCTTCATCATAATATCTAGTTAATTCATCTTTATTATTTATAAATAAAGAATTAAAATCATCTTTAGTAATATCAAAATTTTTCAAATAACTATTAACATTATTTTCACGAACAATAAGATAATTTATAAGTTTTTTGTTATTTAACATATTATCTCTCCTTTCTTTATATAATAAAATTAAAGCCAAATAAAATCACTATAAAAAATAGCGATAGAAAGAATTTACCACATTTTTTTAAATAATGCAAGTTTTTTTAATAATTTTTAATGCTTTTTCTTAATAAAAGGCTCATTATAATTTATATATAAGTCTAAATAATTATGGAAATACATCTTAAATGTTTCATATATCTCTCTTTCTACTTCCATATGATTTAAATTTATTTTTTCTAATTCTTCATTTTCTAAAGTTTCATATTTGCTTAAGTTCCTTTTACCATATACATCATAAATATCACCTTTTATCTTAATAAATATATGACTTATATGAGCATAATATTTATCATATGAAACAAAACGAGCATTTTTATAAATACTTTTAAGCATTCTTGCAAAATAAAAACAATATCCATTAGTAAATGTCTTATAAGTATTAAAGTAAAGAAAATCAGAAAGAGCTTTTCCTTTATAATACTCTTTAGTACTAATATATGCTTTTTTAAGTAAATAGATTACTGCTTCTACGTCTTTTTCTAAAAAATCCATGGTGTCTTTATCAACATAGTATCTCATTTTTTTATCACTCTTTTTCTAATAGATTGTATGATATCATAAAATTAAATTTAACTCAAATAAAAAAAGGAATTAATCCTTTATTTATTTGTCGGAATAAGTTTATCCTTACCACCCATATAAGGTCTTAATTTTTCTGGTATAAGAACACTTCCATCTTCTTGTAAATTGTTTTCTAAAAATGCTATTAACATTCTAGGTGGAGCGATAACGGTATTGTTTAAAGTATGTGCAAACTCTTTTGTTCCATCAGACTTTTTATAACGTATACCAAGTCTTCTTGCTTGTGCATCAGTAAGGTTAGAACATGAACATACCTCAAAGTATTTTTGTTGTCTAGGGCTCCAAGCTTCTATGTCACAAGATCTATATTTAAGATCTGCTAAATCTCCAGAACAGCAAACAAGTTTTCTAACTGGAATATCAAGACTTCTAAATAACTCTACTGAATAATTCCACATCTTGTTATACCAAGACTCACTATCTTCTGGTTTACATACTACTACCATTTCTTGCTTTTCAAATTGGTGAATTCTATATACTCCACGTTCTTCTATTCCGTGTGCCCCAACTTCTTTTCTAAAGCAAGGAGAATATGATGTTATGGTAATAGGAAGCATATCTTCCGTTAATAATTGATCTTTAAACTTGGCTATCATAGAGTGTTCTGACGTACCTATTAAGTATAAATCTTCACCTTCTATTTTATACATCATAGCTTCTTTTTCTTCAAATGACATAACCCCATCAACTGCGTCAGAATGAATCATATATGGAGGAATGCAGTAAGTAAATCCTTTATCTATCATAAAGTCTCTTGCATATGCTAATACAGCTGAATGAAGACGTGCAATATCTCCCATTAAATAGTAAAAACCATTACCAGATACTCTTGCTGCAGCATCCTTATCTAATCCGTTAAATGAAGCCATTATATCTGAATGATATGGAATTTCATAATCAGGAACTTTAGGTTCTCCAAATCTTCCTTCTTCAACGTTTTTAGAGTCATCTTCTCCAATTGGAACGTCACTTGCTATTATGTTTGGTATTACCATCATTCTTTCTTTTATTTCTTTTTCTAGCATTTCCTCTTCTTTTTCAAGTTCTGGTATAGATTCTTTAATAGATGCTACTTCATCTTTTATTTTATTTGCACCATCTATATCTTTATTACGCATAAAATTACCAATTTCTTTACTTAAAGAGTTAATCTTACTTCTTTTTTCATCAGCTTCTGTTTTTATTTTACGATACTTTATATCCATATCATAAACTTCATCAACAAGTGGTAATTTCTTATCTTGAAACTTCTTTTTAATATTTTCTTTTACTAATTCTTTATTTTCCCTTATTAATTTAATATCTATCATTTTTCTATCTCCTTTAATCTATTTAGTATTTTTTCATAAGAAGGCATATACCTTTTTTCTACTCTTTCATAATCTTTTACGGTAGGATTTTTTATCCTAGTTAAATCTATGTTATTCTTTAAATCTGCAAGCTTTACTTCTAAAGCCTCTTTACTACCATTTTTTATTATGTTATCTATATAATCTGTATAGTTTGTATTTTTTATTCTAGTTAATACTGATACATCACTTACTATTTTGCTCGGAAAACCAATTTCTAATAAATCTTCTTTGGTTACGTTTTTATCTTCCATAACATCGTGAAGTAGTGCTACTACCTTTTCTTCTTTATCATATACATGTCTATATACATAAAGTAAATGAAGCACATAAGGAAAACCACCCTTATCAGTATCGTGCTTAAATAACTCTAATGATAATTCTAAAGCCTTATAAATCATATCATTACTTTCTTTTAATTCTTCATACTTTTCTTCTGCCAAATATTCTTTTAACATATATCCTCCTTATTTTTTATGTATTATAGCTTCTTCAAACCTATATTTTTGTTTTACATCAGGATACTTTTCATGGTCAACTTCTGATAAAAACATATCAAGTGGTCTTGCAAAGCTTGCACAATCATCATACAAACGTCTATATATTACAAGTATTTCACCAGTTTCCGAGTGAACTGCTAAATCTTCTACTAAATATAAGTTTCCCTTAAAATGTTTATAAATGCTTTTTAGTTTCAATTTTCTCATCATACTCTCCTATATCTCGCTCATATATTACTATTTCTTCCCCACTTATATTATATAATTTATGGTTTTTAGGAACCTTTCTATAACATGTTATCTTCGCTCCAAACTTTTCTGCTGTTTTTCTTGATGCTATGTTGTCAGATGCTATACTAAATATCATCTTGGTAATTTCTTCTTCAAGCATAATATCCTTTAAAAGTTTAAGTGCCAAAGATGCATATCCCTTTCGTCTATACTTTTCAAATATCTCATAACCAGCATTTCCAAAATATTTGGTAAAATCTTCATCAAATCCCTCATCAAACCACATTCTACCTATCATCTCATCAGTATTATGCAAGTAAATATCAAACGTATTATCATACTCTTCAAAATCCTTTGGTATCGTTAAGTCTATTTTACCATCGGTTTTTAATATTAACCTTTCATCCATAAAATAATCTCCCTTAAATAAAAAGAATAAGCCTTAATTGTTGGAGTGATATTAACCACGGTGCCATCCAAGCTTATTCTTAATTTGTTTAACGGTTTTACCCGCGAATGAATTTTATCTCATTCGTCTTAGAAGTAGATTCATCAGCAACTATTTATCGCCTTCCATCAAACGGCAACTTTCTATAAAATAATTATGCTAATTACTAATCTTCATCGTCAATTTAAATATATTTTTATATTACAATAATTATTAATCATTGTCAATTTTAATCTTCTGTTTTTTTGCTTTGCTTACTTTTTATTTCGTTTAAAAGTAATTCCTTAAATGTATCTTTTGTAACCGAGTAAGTTTTTAAAGAACCATGTCTTCTATAACTTACTAAGCTTTCATCACGTTCTTTATCACCTAAAATTAAGGTAATAGGAATTTTTTTAGTTTGGGATTCTCTCATTTTATATGATAATTTTTCATCTCTATCATCTAATTCTACCCTGACAGATGCATCTTTTAACATTTTATATATTTCATTTGCATACTCTAAATGATAATTATTATTAACTGGAATGATGTTTACTTGTACTGGAGCAAGCCAAGTTGGAAAAGCACCTTTAGTTTCTTCAATTAAAAATGCTGTAAACCTGTCAAATGTTCCAAATATTGCTCTATGAAGAACAACAGGAGTTTTCTTTTCTCCCTTATTATCAATGTAAGAAAGATCAAATCTTCTTGGAAGTAAGAAATCTAACTGACAAGTTGATAAAGTAACCTCAGGCCCTACAGCAGGTTTTACTTCAACGTCAAGTTTAGGTCCATAAAATGCAGCTTCTCCTACAGCTTCAAAGTAATCAACGTTTAATTCATTTAAAACTTCTCTTAATTTAGCCTCTGCTTCATTCCACATCTTATCATCATCAAAGTATTTTTTCTTATCTTCCGGATCTCTAAGTGAAAGTCTAAACTTATAATCCTTTATTCCAAAATCTTTATAAACATCAAGTATTAAACTAACAACTTTTTTAAATTCCTCTTTAATTTGTTCTGGAGTTACAAAAAGGTGAGCATCATTTTGACACATGCATCTAACACGTTCAAGGCCCTTAACAGCTCCTGATGCTTCATATCTAAAGTCTGTTGCAAACTCTCCTATTCTAACTGGTAAATCACGGTATGAATGTAGTTTGTTTTTAAACACCAACATATGATGTGGACAGTTCATAGGACGAAGTACAAACTCTTCATCATCAACCTTCATCATTGGGAACATATTTTCTTTATAATGATCCCAGTGACCTGATGTTTTATATAAATCAACCGTTCCAACACATGGAGAATATACGTGCTCATATCCCAAGTTTCTTTCTTTTTCATATATATAATTTTCTAGTTCTTTACGAATTACAGCACCATTTGGAAGCCAAATTGGCATACCTGCTCCAACTAATTCGTGATTCATAAAAATCTCTTGTTCTTTTCCTATTTTTCTATGATCCCTTTGTTTTCTTTCTTCAAGTTCATTTAAATAAGCATTTAAATCTTCTTCCGTCTCAAAACATACACCATATATTCTTTGAAGCATCTTGTTTTTAGAGTCACCCTTAAAGTATGCGCCAGAATGCTTAATTAATTTAAAATACTTCATTTTCTTTGTTGTCTCAACGTGAGGTCCACGGCAAAGATCAGTAAAATCTCCTTGCGTATAACAAGAAATAACAGTATTATCTTCGTCCATACGATTTATCAAATCTATTTTATATGGATCATCTTTAAATCTTTCTAAAGCTTCCTTTTTAGATATTTCTTCTCTATAAATTCTCTTATCAGATTTAGCACATTTTTTCATTTCTTTTTCTATTTTTGGTAAATCTTCATCATTTAAAGTTTTATCTCCTAAGTCTATGTCATAGTAAAACCCTTCTTCTATAACTGGACCTACCCAAAATTTAGCATTAGGATATAAATGCTTTACAGCTTGTGCAAGTAAGTGTGCACAAGAGTGATTAAGTACGTTTAATTTTTCATTTTCTTTTATGTTTATCATTTTTCATATCTCCTTATTTTCATCTTTTTTTGTTTATCTTTTGTATTTTGCTTTCTCATTTTATAATCTAATTTACCAATAAATTTACTATCGTTATAGTATACAAAGCTATAAAGAAGTGAGCTTATACTTTGTTCATATTTAAAAATACTTATTAATTCAAATATATCACTATATGGCAAATTAAGATTTTCTATATATATTCTTTTCTTTTTTATAGATAGCTTTTCATCTTTTAAAGTATCTACTAATACTTTTGTAACCATAAATACACCTTTTCTAATCAAGTTTTATTTCGGTAGAAAAACTTCTTATGTTAAAACCACCTTGTATTTCATAATAGTAATTTATTAAATTATTCATGTTTTTATACATGGTATCAACAGAAGAATCTTTATAGCATCTTAAATATAATGCGGTAAACTTTTCGTTTGGTAAGTTAAACACATGATAATTTTTTCTAAATTTCTCATCAGTTAATATTTTATATACTCTGGTACTTGGCATTATTGGTAACCCTTGCATTTTACAGTATGCTTCATAAACCTTGTCTAACAGTTTATAATATATTAGATTAAAACTTGGATTTTCTTCCTTTTTTAAAGCTTTAAGTTCATCAAAGAAATCCCATATACGATAATTATATAAATCTAATTCTTTGCTAGTAATAGTTTCAAATGGTTTATCAATATACTCTAATGCTAAATCTTGAAGTTTTTTTACCTCATCTTCAAGGTCATATATAATTTTTCCATATCCAAACATATTTTGGGTGGTTTGCTTATTTCTTTTATAATTTTCTTCCATGTATTCTTTTATCTTTGATACAGGATTAATAAAATACTCTATTAAATAGCTGTTTGACTCAGTAACACCATGAGAAGAATAATTGCAGGTGTCTTTAAGAACCAGCTGAACATCTATATCAGAATACTCATTATTATTACCGGTCGCATAACTACCACAAAGTATTGCACCTATTACATCATCGTTATCTTCATACTTTTTTAAGAATTCTCTTAAAGCAAGCTTCCATTTTTCTATCATTTTACCACCTTCTTTAAAACAAAAAGGATAGTACCAAAGGAGTGCAAAAAGCACGGTACCATCCTTAATTTAACTTAATTTGATAACGTGCTTATTGCACGGGATTCTCTTTCGAGTCCAACTTAGAAGTAGTAATCTTATAATTAGTTTATCTATTTTTCACCATCATAGACTCTCTTTAAAACATCGTTATAAAACCTTGTCTTCATCAATGTATTTATACCAAAATAATACTACAAAATGTAATATAAGTCAATTAATACTTATTGTTTTTTATTTATATTTTATGTATAATCTTTATGGTGATAATATGAATTCTGACAACAATAATAATCCTTATGTTTTATGGACCTTTTTTATAGGATACTATATGTTATATTTAATTTTTGGAGGACTAACATCCTTTCTTATAGGTTTTTCTATTTTAATTTTAACAATTTTAATAATTATTATAAGAAGCAAAATAAGAGAGAAAAAAGCATTTCAAAAATTAAATTTTAATTTTGAGTACATAAGAGAAATTCCAAATTACATAGACGTTAATGATATTATGTTCTTAAATCATACAAGTTTTTGGAATAAAAAAAATATCAAATTAATAATAATGCAATTATATCTTAAAGGTGTACTAGAAATTAAAACAGAAAACGAAAAAACAATCATAACAAAAACTGATGAAAAATTCATGGTTTCATACGCTGAAAAATATATATGTGATTATATAACTAGTGAAAATAAAGATAATTTTAATTATGTAAATTATACTAATATGGTTAAAAAAGATGTATTAATTAAAGGTCTTGCATATGACGAAAATGATTTAAGTCTTTTTAAATTTTACTTTTTATTAAGTTCATTAATATTTATAATCTTTACTATTTTGTATTGCTGGGTATATCAGTGGGATTTAAATAGGTCTATAGTACTGGGATTTATATTACTTAACTTTCCAAGTGTATTTTTATCTCAAATAGACAAAATAACAAAAACCTTAAATCTGAAATTTTCAGATAAAGGATGGGCATATAAATATATAATAAAAGCTTATAAGAAGTTTTTAAAAGATTTTACACGAATGAATGAGCTAAAGAATAGTGATTATCATTTATGGGAAAAGCACCTTTTATTTGCACAAGCCCTAAACATTAACTTAGATTATAATAATTTACCTGATATTAATATGAATATCCTAGATAACAAAGAAAAATAGAGACTCTCAAAATTGAGCCTCTATTTTCTATTATTTTGACCTATCATTTCAGCATCTATAGTTAACTGTTTTATTCTTTCTATAATTCTTACAGCCTTTACTCTTTCTGATTTATTAGCTGTTGAGACACTTAAATGTTCTTCTAACTCTTTTAAGTTCAAGTTAGACGTGATAAAGGTTGGAAGATGTTCTTGCATTCTATACTGAAGTATTGTACCTAATATCTCATCCCTTGACCATGAAGTAACTCCTTCTGCTCCTAAATCATCAATTAAAAGTAATTTAGCATATTTCACTTCATTATATTTATCTTTAAATTCGTAAGAAGATGATGATGAATAACTAGACTTTAAACTTCTTAAGTATTCAGGCCAATACGTTATTACACTTCTAACGTTTTCTTTTGCAAGTTCATTAAACATTGCTGCTAGAAGATAAGTTTTTCCACATCCAAAATTACCATGTAAAAATAAACCTTTACCAAAGTTTCCTTTTTTATATTCTTTTATGTAATTTAAAATCCATTTTATTACTTTTTCTCTTTGCTTATCATCCGTGTAAATATCTTTTATTTTAGCTTCTCTTATTTCTCTTGGAACGTCCATACTAGTAACGTTTTTTTGATACTTACAATCATTTAAATACTTTTCTTTATATTTACAAGCTACATAAGAAAAATTTAACCTTCCTTCTTTTAATACTGGTAAAAAACAAAAACCAGTCATTTTATTTTTACATGCTGCTAAATTTTTACAAGATTTACAATTTTTATATTCTTCTTTAGAATCTTCAAACAAACTTGTATGTTTCATAAGTTCATCATCACTTAAATTAATACTATCAGTAAGTTCTTTAAAGTAAGGATCTTTTTTTGCTTCTTCATAAGCTACTTTTAACTTATATTTTAAATCCTTAACACATTTAATAGTGTTATTAATATTTTCCATAACAAATCCCCCTTCTATGAAAATTCTTTAAGCATATCCTTTAATGATTTTTCATCATCAGCACTTATTTCTTCTTTTTTTATACTTTGATTAAACCAGTCAGGTAATACTTCTTCTTTTACGTTTTTACCTGTATTAAAATTAGACAAAGTATTTGTCTTTTTAGATTTTTTATATTCTTTTTCTGCTTCCTTCATGGCTTCCTCTACGGTTTCTATATTAAGTCTTTTCCACTGAGATGCTATTGTTTCTAAAAAACCTCTGGTTAATTTTTTATTATTTATCTTAAGTACATAATCAATTAAAACGTTTACAACACCCGGATTAAGTTTAAAATCACTTAAAAGTGTTTCTAAAAGAGACAAATCTCTAGATGATGGTTTAGCACCATTACTTCTTCCCTTAAGAAAATTATAAGGTGTAGTGTTTTCAAAAACATAAATCATTTTAGCACGTCTATCATCTGCTCCTACCGGATTTTTTAAATACTCAGGTTGACTTTTATATATTAGTGAAGGAAGTTTATTATCATTTTCATATTTATAATAATTCCTTACGTTCTTTCTTAGTAAAACCTTATCTATAAGTCCGTTTTCTTTAATAGAATTTAAAATTGGAGACTTAATATCATTAGCATCTAAATTATAAACAAAAGAAAGTTCATTAATAAGTTCCTTAACTTCCCTACTAAACGTTCTATTAGTTATAACCCCACTTGGTACTATTGACATTAAAAGATCAAAATCAAATGCCTTATCTATTTTTATCTCACCAACTTTATTAACACGTAAATCTTCATTTAAATTATCATAAGAAGATGCTGGTACACTTTCAAATACAGAATCAAAAGTACTTGTTATTTCTTCATATGAAGATAAATTAATTCTTGGAACCTTAAAATATTTAAGTAAGTTTTCATATTCTTTTTTACCAATGTTATTATATAAAACTATGTTTAAGATAGGATGATTAAAAAATTCAGATGCTGAAATTGGAGAAAACATCTCATATACATAATTATTAACATCACCTTTTTTGACAAATGTTTTTAAAAGTCCAACACCTTCTAGTTTTTTTCTAGCTGTTACTATTGAATCCATTTTTACTCTAAGTGAAGTCATTAAATGATGGTGAGTATATTCCCCACTTAATAGTTCTGTTTTATCTAAATCAGTCCACAAAGTATAATATAAATCAGTTGCAATACAACCTATTATTGGTTGGTATAGCATACTTATTATTTTTCTATCACTTTCATTTAGTATAGTACGGTTTACTACTACAAAAGTATCCGCTGGTAAAATGTTTATTTCTCTTTTCATAGTAAACCCTCCTTGCTATATATTTTAATATATTTTTCTAATTATTTAAAGAGTTTTTATCTCTTTTTCACTTAAACCTGTACATTCTGATATTACATTTATATCAATGTTTTTTTCTAACATCCTTTTTGCAACTGAAAGTTTATTTTCTTTTATTCCTTCTTTTATCCCTTCTTTTATTCCTTCTTCTTTACCTTCTTTTTTACCCCTGTTCCAGCCA
>JABLTO010088653.1_pt1 | contig 41886 bp, 39 predicted proteins | sample 7160091 | NCBI WGS metagenome assembly JABLTO01 (sample SAMN14651225, study PRJNA627086) | human gut metagenome | isolation source: feces | host: Homo sapiens
AAATTTGAATTAGTTACTACAAAATACCATTCAAAGTCTTTATTTATCTAGGTTTCAATCAATTTAAATTGACTATAATTTTGACCATAATTATAGAATTTTATTAACAATTTTATATAGAAATCACCGTATTTATATGGTATATTTATGCTATAAGTTAAGAATAAGATCCATATTTTTGCTTTCATAGAGTTATAAGCTCTATGAATTTTTTTAGTTTGAAATTATAAAATTATCTCTAGATTAAATATAAGGAAAGTTTTTTTATAATCTGCATATATATTTTTTAGGAGGAATTAAATTATGGAAATTTTAAAAGTATCATCAAAATCAAATCCTAGTAAGGTAGCAGGAGCCATTGCCAATATCTTTAGAGAAAACGGTAGTGTTGAACTTCAAACTATTGGAGCTGGTTCCTTAAATCAAGCTGTTAAAGCCGTTGCCATAGCCAGAGGCTTTCTAGCACCTGCTGGAATTAATATTGGCATTATCCCTGCTTTTAACGATGTTTTAATTAATGGTGAAGAAAAAACAGCAATAAGATTATTAATTAATATAGTTAAATAAACTTTAAAAACCCTCAGATATTCTGAGGACTTTTTATTTATTTTAAAACCCTTCCAAACCCGTGATTTAACGTCATACTTTTATTATTTAAATCTGGATGATTAAAAGTACTAAAATCATCTGGTGATAAATCAGGCAAATCCCATCTGCCAAATCTAAATTCTTCATATACTTCAGTTACACAATTTTCTGGAAAATATGGATACTCATCCATTATTTCTCTAATGTCATCAACAGCATAACTAGAAACTTTGGAAAACTTATTATTTTTATAAACAATTTTATATCCATAAAAACGATGATGATAAAGTCTTACTCTACCTGTATTATCACTATCATAAGGATTAGTATGCCATCCTTCATGATGAACCGTTCTTGTTTTAGTTTCAGTATTACCATCACTATCTGTTTCCGTATAAGTTTCTATCGTATCATACTCATAAAAAAACTCTAAATAATCTTTTTGAGCTGCCATTAAATTATATAAATAATCCCAATTATCTCTACCTAAAAACATATTATCTACTTCATGATAAAATTTTTCATCAACCTTATTTACTAAAATATAATTATCAGTCCACTTGTAACCAAAATTATCTAAATCTTCACTATCCAAATATTTAGTAATAGCACTGCCATTGCTCAAACTTTTTATATATTTATGAACATGTCTAGTAGGCAATTCACATTCTGATTTCTCGCCACATCCAGTTAATAAAAAACTTCCAAGTATTAGGGAAGAAATTAAGCTATTTTTCTTCTGTCTATCCATTATTATCCTTCCATTTCACTAAACTGTATCTTACCATTGTCTTAAATTTCAGTCAATAATTAGCCCTAATTTTTCTTAAAAACAACAAACTATCTTGACTTTGATTTTTAAATATTTTAAGATAACCTAAGTAAGAAAGAAGGATTACATGATGGATTATGATTTAACAAGAGGATACCAAAAATACGATTCAGCTGTAAAAAATCTTGAAGGTATTCTAGATAAAGTAAAAGTTATCTTTGATATAACTAATTATCAATCTTTACTTAATGAAATTAAAACCAAAGTAGAAAATGACGAAGACCTATCTAAAAAAATGCCTTATGCGGGAATGCAAAGTGATTTAGAAGCTTTTGTTTTTGATGATTATGTTAAAAAGATAGAAGAAATAACTAAAAAAATAGAAGAAGAATTAAAACCTTTTTATGAAACTTATTTATTATATACTAAAATAAATTTAAATATTGCTAAAATTTCTGATGAAAATATTATAGATATTATTGATACTACTAGAATGTTAGTAGATTCTCTAAATCTTTTAACTAATAATTTAACTGATGAACAAAAAGTTATTGTGGATGAGGCTTATAAAACTATTTATAATGTTATTCTATACGAAGAAATATTTGAACGCAATGATATCCTAAATTATGTTAATAGCTTAAATACAATTGCCTTTAAAGAAAATTTAGGACGTCTTTTAGGAAATGATTTAAATAAATTATCAGAAGAAGTCATCATTAATGAAAATTTAAATAATATTGGTACTGAAGGCTTAGGATTTGATTGCTTTAACGAAGATATTATTAGACAAGTATCTAGTAAAACTGTTGGTGAGGCTAATTCTTCATATCTTAGAAGAAAAAATGAAGCTATTGATAAAATAACTACTAAAGTAAATAATGCAATAGAAAAGAAAGATAAATTAACTACTAAATATTTAGAAAATAAATATCAAATAAAGAATTTAAAATTAAATAAAAATTTATTAACTCTTAAGGCTTTATCCGTTGTACTTGTGCCTGTTATTACTATTACTGCCGGATATCGTATAGGTAAATCTAAATCTAATAAAGTTGATGAATACAAAACCATTACCAGAACTATTAATTTAGAAACTGGCTCCTTAATTGGTAATCAAGTGGAAGAATTTGATGAACATTCCACTACTTATGTTGCAACCGTTTTAAAATGTGGTCCTTGGCATTCTAATAATATTGGTAATGGTTATATTCGTAATGTAACCGCCTATGATTATATAACTCCAGAAACAGCAAAAGAAACCGATGATTTTCATATTACTAAAGATAACTTAGATGGTAATTTAATAGAAAAATATCAATATATTGAAGCTAAAGATACCTTAGATAGTAACGAAAATACTACTGATACAACTATTATTATCACCGAAACTTATCAAGATAAAACCATTAGTAGAAAAAGTACGAAATTCATTATCCCCTTTACTCTTCTAGGTATCGGACTAGGAGCTCTAATCTCTTTCATTTTAGCCTATACTAAAATATACGATATTGAAACTATTCAAAATGCCCTCTATAATTTAGATAAAAAAATTAAAGAACGCATAGCAAGTAATGAAGATATCAAAAAAGAATTAAAAAAACTTCAAGAATATGCTACAGAACTTCAAAAAGAATTACAAGATGTCGAAAGAAAATATGGCAAAATTAACGTTAATAAAAATGCCTTAAAAATCAATTTAAAAAAGTATTAAAAAGTGTAGAACCTAAATTTCTACACTTTTTTTCTATTAACAAACTAATGTTAATATTTTTTTAATTGTCATTTCTTTTACCAAAGAATTCTATTAATCTTATAAATAAGTTAATAAAGTCTAAATATAATTGTAAAGCTCCATAAATAGCTAAATTTTCTTCTGGAACTGCAGCAAATTTATCTGAATTCATAATAACTTTAACATCATATGCAGTATAGCCTAAGAATAAGATTACCGCAAGAATTGATAAAACAAAGTCAAAACTACTGCTGCCAACAAAAATATTGATTATACCACAAATAATAATGGCTAATAATCCCATGAATAAATAACTACCTATTTTAGTTAAATCCATTTTTGTCGTTGCACCAATAAGGGCAAATACAGCAAAGACAATCGCTGTTATTAAGAATACATATATTAATGAAGCTATTTGAAATTCAACAAAATATATTGAAAAGAACAACCCATTAACAAATGAATACAGAATAAAACATGCTTTAGCAACACTTGGACTCATTTTTGCAATCCTAAATGATAAAAATAAGACAACTGCAAATTCTATAACTAAAATTCCTAGTAAACCTGGTCCTGAAAGAACATTAATTAAAATATTCTCGTTAGATGAAACTAAAAAACCAGTACCAAATGTTACTAAAAGTCCTATTACCATCCAGCCAAATACTTTACTTAAAAATTTATTATTCATTTCTCCTCCTTTATCATTATTATACAATACTAAAGATTATTTAAAAAGAAAAAAAACTTTTCAAAATAAAAAGACTTGCTACTTTTTATCATTTAAATTAGCAAATCTTATTTCACAAATTTTAATATAGGCATAAATTCCAACAATAGTATAAATAATATTGAATATAAGTGTCCAAAAAGTAACTAATATACCTACTAAATTATTACTACCAAGTAACCCAAAAATCTTAGGTCCTAAATCAATTACTAACTCTACGGGAAATTTAAATACGATAATAACTAAAGCAAGTACTAATAGTTGAAAAATAAAAACAATTATATCTATAAAATCACTATGTGTTAAAAAAGTAAATATAGTTTTTATTAATTCTTTAAAAGTAAGAGACTTTACTTCTTTAACTTCTTTTGTTTCTTCTTTCATCTTTGGTAATTCTAAATCATTCACCCTAATCACTCTTTCTATTCTTATTTTAGCAAACTTTTTAATATGTTAAAAGTTTCTTAATCATTATTTTTTAAAATATTACTAATTGCATTAATAACAGCAAGCTTTCCATAATCATAAGTAATACCACCTTGTAAATAAGCAATATATGGACTTCTAACGGGACCATCACAACTTATTTCAATAGATGAACCTTGGGTAAACGAACCACTTGCCATAATTATTTCATCATCATAACCAGGTGTAGCAACGGGAATTGGTAAAACATTACTATCAATTGCACTAGCCCCTTGAATTCCTTGAACAAATTTAATAAGTTTATCCTTATCATTAAAAATAATTCTAGTTACAATATCACTTCTAACCTCATTATATTTTGGATAAACTTCTACTCCTAGTTTTTCTAAAATATAACTAGCAAGCATTCCTGTTTTTAGGGCATTAACAACAGCTTGAGGAGCCATATAAATTCCTTGTAAAAATGAACGATTACTTCCTAAGGAAGGTCCTATTTGTTTACCTTCACCGGGTGCTGTTAGGCGCTGGCTACATAGATTAACTAAGTCTCTTCGACCAACAATATAAGCTCCTGTACTAGCAATACCAGCACCTAAATTTTTAATTAAAGAACCAACCATTATATCAGCTCCAACCTCAATTGGCTCTTTTGTACTTACAAATTCACAATAGCAATTATCTACCATAATAATAGTATCAGGACTAACACTTTTTATTAAATTACAAACCCTCTCGACCTTTTCAATACTAATGGTATCTCTATTAGCATACCCAACACTACGTTGAATTTCTATTACTTTAACTTTATTTTTACTTAAGTAATCCCTAATTTTATCATAATCAAAATCATTATTTACTAAATCAATTTGATTATAATTAACTTTAAAAGCCTTTAAACTACTAGGATTTTCTCTAATTCCAATAACTTCATCTAAAGTATCATAAGGCTTACCATTAATAGATAAAAGCATATCTCCTGGTCTAAGTAATCCAAAAAAACATACTGTTAGGGCATGAGTACCACTTATTAATTGAGGACGAACTAAAGCATCTTCGCCACCTAAAACTTCTGCAAAAACTGCCTCAATTTTATCACGACCAGCATCATCATAACCATAACCATTTGTCCCAGCAAAATCACTTTCATTAACATTATTATCTTTAAAAGCTTTTAATACTTTTTTACTATTTATAAAACTTATTTCATCCAAATCTTTAAAAAGATTACCATTTTCTTTTTCAAAACTATTTACTAAATCTAACACTTTATCCATTATTAACACCACCATCTACTCTAATTACTGTATCATTAATATAACTAGCATCATCGCTAACAACAAAATTTATTACTTTACTAATTTCTTCTGGACTAGCAAATCTTTTAAGTAAGATATGCTCTTCTTCTTTCTTCTTAAACTTATCACTCAATGAGGCATTCATTTCTGTATCAACCCAACCGGGTGCTATCGCATTTACACGGATAGGTGCTAACTGATTAGCAAAATTATGCATCAAAGAAATAACACCTGCTTTACTAGCATCATAATCAATTGATTCAATATAATATGTATCAATTCCATTAGTACTACTAATAAATAAAATATTACCACCATTATTTATCTTCTTACTTAATAATTTGGTTAAATAATAAGTCCCTGTTAAATTAACATTTACTACTTTACTAAACTCCATATAAGTCTTATCTTCAAAAGAATTATCTAAACAAATAGCGGCATTATTAATTAAAATATCAATATTATCAATACTATCAACTAACTTTTCAATACTTTCTTTATCTCCTAAATCAAAATAATAACCCTTAATATGATATTTACTAGTTATTTCTAAAGCTTTTTCTTCATTATGATGATAAGTAAAAATAACTTCATATTTATTTACTAATTCTTTTAATGTAGCATACCCTATACCACTAGTAGCACCCGTAATTAAAACTTTTTTCATAAATACTATAATCACTCCAATTACATCTATTTAAGATTTTAACATAATATAGTCTTAATGTGTTATACTTATTATAGTGATATTATGAAAAAGATAAAAAAATTTATAAATAAATATTTAATATGGATAATTTTAATATTATGTTTATTCTTATTTTTATATATAATTAAACTTATTAATGCTGATTCTATTAGTACTTTTGATAATTTTATTTATAACCATGTAAAAAAGTTAATAAACCCAAATACCACTAAGTTTTTTAAAATAGTAACTGAGTTTGGTAATTACACAGTCATGATACCAATTATTATAATCTTTTATTTATTTAATAAAGATAAAAGTTTTAATAGGTATTTTACTATTAACTTAATAAGTGTTTTTGCTAGTAATTTTATTGTTAAAAGTATTATCAGAAGAGATAGACCCATTGATATTAATTTAATTATTGAAAATGGCTTTAGTTTTCCATCAGGACATTCCATGGTCTCCTTTGCCTTTTATGGTTTTTTAATTTATTATTTATATCACACTGACTTAAAAAAGCCTCTTAAATACAGTTTAATGACTTTATTAGGTTTTATTATTCTTTTAATTGGCTTAAGTCGAATTTATTTAGGTGTTCATTATGCTTCTGATGTTTTAGGTGGATTCTTACTAGCATTCGTTTACTTAGTTATTTACATAAAATTTATATATAAAAGAGAAAAGAAAGCAAATAAATAATATATTATCAATTATAAATATAAAATTTAAAACACTTAAAAATTAGAACTCATTATATGAATTCTAATTTTTATTTTATCTTAAATATTTTTATTTTATCTTAAATTAAAACATGATATAATATCCGCAGGTGAAAGCGATGAAATCAGATAACAGAGATAATTCTTTAAAATATTGGAATAACTTATTTACTTCATGGGACAAAGAAAATATTAAATATGATGATTGGCTTGATAGATTTAGTAAAATCATTGAAAAATGCTCAATACCAATCTTAGATTTAGGATGTGGCTACGGTAATAATACTTTATATCTTATAGAAAAAGGCAAACAAGTCATTGCTTGTGACCAATCATTGAACGCTATAAAAAACCTTCAAAAAAATTTACCTGAGGTATATCAAGCATTATGCTTTAACATGTTAGATGGTCTGCCTTTTAAAGATAATTCATTTAAAATAGTAATAGCAGACTTATGTTTGCATTATTTTACAGAACAAGAAACAATAATGATTATTAATGAGATAAAAAGAGTTCTAATGACCAATGGTCACCTAATGTTTCGCGTTAATTCGATTAATGACACCAATCATGGTGCTGGTCAAAGTCCAGAAATTGCTCATCATTTATATGAAACAAAAGATAAAAGATTAAAAAGATTTTTTGATAAAGATGATATAGAATATTTTTTTCATGATTTTGACGTAGAATATTTAGAGGAAGAAACGATGCAATCACGATATGATTTACCGAAAAAATTATTTCGAGGTTGTCTAAAAAGATAGGAAGATATAAATGAATAAAAATGTAAGACATGCCGTAAGAGTTTTTGCTATAAAAAACGGTCAAATAGTTTGTATAAAGTACAAAAATATTAATAAAGATTTCTTTGATATTCCGGGTGGCAAAATAGAAGATGGAGAAACCGCCATAGAGGCTTGTATAAGAGAATTTAAGGAAGAAACAGGTATGGATATTGATGATGTAAACTTTATGGGAAAAGTTAATGTCATGTATCCAGCTAAAACATTTGAACTTGAAGTATATAGTACAAGTACCATTAAAGGAAATCCACAAGAATTTTCTGAAAATTACAGTGGTTGGATGCCAATAATAGATTTAATTAATCAAGATAAAAGATTAGCTATAACTCATCTTTTAGATGATGATATGAAAGAATACTTAAAAGCACCTGGTTTTAATATAACATTTACATGTAACGACAATCATGAAGTATTAAACTTAAACATTGGTCATACTCTATCATTAAAAAAATAATTTTAAAAAGAGAACTAAGAAAATTGTTTCTAAATAGTTCTCTTTTTATTTCTTATCATATAATTTTCTTTAACTTGCTCTTTATGGTTTCAATATCCTGTTCTTCTAATAAACCTTTTAAAGTGTTTTTTATATTCATTAACTTTAAGTTATTTTCATACTGCAAAAGTTTTTCTTCTACTTTTTTTAAAGTATTAAAAACGCCTGTTCTTGTAATATTTAAATTTTCACTTATTTCACTTAAAGATAAATCTTCATAATAATAATATTTAAAAATTTCTTTTTCTCTATCCGTCAGTAATGTTTCATAAACATCAAATAAATTAATTATTTCTACTCTATCCATTACATTACTCCTTCTATATGCATATCATCATCAATATGCATTTTTAAATAGTTACTTTCTTTACTTAATCCTGGTAAAGTTATAACATTTCCCATATAAATAACAATAAAACCAGCGCCATTATTTAACTTAATATCAGTTACTTGCATAGTATAGTCTTTTGGATATCCTAATAATTCTTTATTATCTGATATCGACATTGGTGTCTTACTAACACAAATTGGATATCTATCTAAATTTAGTTTTTCTAATAATTTAATTTTATCTTCGGCGGTCGCATTATATAAAACATCTTTAGCATGATAAATATTCTTTGCAAGAAGCATTATTTTTTCTTTAATTTTCATATTATCATTATATAATTTAAAGCTATTTTTATTATCAAGATTACTTAAAAGTACTACTTTTTTAGCTAACTCTAACCCGCCAGCACTACCTTTTAAATAAGTATCATTAATAGCAAATTCCAAGCCTTGCTTTAAAACGTATTCTTTTATCGTATTTATATCTTCTATAGAATCATCACTAAATTTATTTAAAGATACAATTATATTTTTACTAAAATTCAACATATTATCAATATGAGCTTGTAAATTAGCAAGTCCTTCTTTTAAATTACCTTGTCCATTGTATTTTAAAGCTCTAATTGTAGCATTTAAAATAACTACATCAGGATAAAAGTTTCCTTTAGGACAAACTATATCAAAGAACTTTTCTGCTCCTAAATCAGAACCAAAACCAGCTTCTACCACTGAATAAGAAAAATTTTCTAAGCCAGTTTTAATAGTTCTGATACTAGCAGTACCATGAGCAATATTAGCAAATGGCCCTCCATGAATTATTGCTAGATTATGTTCTAAAGTTTGTACTACATTTGGTTTTATTGTCTCTTTTAAAAGAATACAAACAGCCTCCACAGCTTGTAAATCTTTGGTATAAATTGGTTTACCGGTATCATTATAGGCCACTATCATATTAGCAACCATTTCTTTTAATTCTTTAAAATCATTTGCTAAACACACACATGCCATTAATTCACTAGCCACGGTTAAAATAAAATGGTCTTCTCTGTTATAACTCGAATTAATAGTAATATTTCTTAAGGCTCTATCATTAATATCTATGGTTCTAGGTAAAACAACATTTTTGATTTTTAATTCATTACCTTGAAAAATATGATTATCAATAATAGCACATAATAAGTTATTAGCTGTACAAATAGCACTCATATCCCCAGTAAAATGAAGATTAATATCATCACTTGGTATGACTTTAGCACATCCCCCACCAGTGGCCCCACCTTTAGTTCCAAAAACAGGTCCTAAAGCTGGTTCTCTAAGAATAGCAACAGCATTTTTGTCTAATTTGTTTAAAGCATCAACAAGTCCAATGGCAGTCGTTGTTTTACCTTCACCATAAATAGTGGGACTTATACTTGTAACTAAGATTAATTTACCTGTCTTAGCATTTTTCAAATTATCTATATCAATTTTAGCAATATATTTACCATAATTAATAATATAATCATCAGAAATACCATATTTATTTAAAATAGCATTAATTGGCATCAATTTAGCATTATTTACCTTTTCTATATTTTCCAAATTACATCATATCCTTAAATAAACCATAAATATAAGCTTCAATATCAAATGGTTTTAAATCTTCCATTCTTTCACCTAGACCAATAAATTTAACGGGAATGTTTACTTCTTCTTTAATAGCTAAAACTATTCCCCCTTTTGCCGTTCCATCTAATTTAGTAAGAACAATACCAGTAATATTAGTAATTTCTTTGAATGCTTTAGCTTGCATTATACCGTTTTGACCAGTAGTAGCATCAATTACTAAAAGAGTTTCATGAGGAGCATCTGGAATAAACTTAGTAATTACTTTATTCATTTTTTCTAATTCTTTCATTAGATTTACCTTGTTTTGTAAACGACCAGCCGTATCAATTAAAACGATATCAGCTTTTTCTTCTAAGGCTTTTACAAGTCCATCATAAATTACTCCAGCTGGATCAGTATTTTCTTTACCATAAAATACTGCATCAGTACGATCCGCCCAAACTTTTAATTGTTCTACAGCTCCTGCTCTAAAAGTATCTGCAGCAATTAGCATAACCTTTTTGCCTTCATTATGATATTTATAAGCAAGTTTACCTATAGTAGTTGTCTTACCAACACCATTAACCCCAACCATTAGAATAACTGTTGGTCCTTCTTTAGCAATATTAATTTTATCCGTAATATTTTCGCCATTTACATAAATTATAAATAATTCATCAACTATTACTTCATTTAAATATTTAGTATCAGTAATATTTTCTTTTTTAACTCTCGATTTTAATCTATCTAAAAAGTTTTCAACTGTATTAACACCGATATCAGCCATAATTAAAATTTGTTCTAATTCTTCAAAATAAGCATCATCAATTTTAGTATACTTAATACCTAAAACATTTAACTTAGAAACAAATTCATTTCTAGTTTTTTCTAAACCTTTACTATAGCTTTCTACTTCACTATCTTTAACTTCTTCTTTACTTTTATTACTTACAATTTGTTTTAATTTATCAAAAATTCCCATATATTTCACTTTCTTTCTAATTATTTATTATATCGTAAATTACGAGTTAAAAAAAGGAATTTATCTTCATTTTTTCTGACAAACTCCTTATTTTAATCAATTTTTATTTAAGTATTCCAATAATTCATTTATATAGTATAAATCTTTATCACCATAATCAACTATTAAATAATTTAATTATTGTTGCATAATTTTTATTGAACGCCATTAGTACCACAAGTTTTAGCAGGAATAAACGTTCTTAATTCATCATATTTACCATTATTATATTTATAAACATAAATATTAGCATTACTATCACATGAATTTCTTTTATCATCGAAAGCCCCATTTTGTTGCAAAAAAGAAACTTGATAAACCACCACACACTTGTTATTGCCAGAAGCATTAAATACAGCAGCATTAACATCCCCAATAGTAAAATCACATGAATTCAAGTGCAATTTTTGTAAAGATATTTGTTCTTTTGCATAACTAATTGCAGCATCGTTTAAATTAGTAACAGCAATTTCATCAGTATTTTGTTTTTCTTTTTTTAAAATACTTACAACATTAGGAACAGCAACAGTTGCTAAGAGTGCCAATATAACAATTACTGCTAATAATTCAACTAGTGTAAACCCTTTTTTTTGCATAACTCACCTAAAATTTGCTTCCCTTTGCGCCAAATTTACCGCCTTTAGCACCAGCACCTTTATAACCTTCTAAAATATTAGATTCAAATGAATGAACTTTATTATTATTATCTTGGTAATTTTTAATTCCTATTTTTATAATTTCATCTAATAATTCACGATATTTTTTACCCTTTGGTTCCCATAAATAGAATGATAGTGAACCAGGAATAGAATTTATTTCGTTAATATATGCTTTATCATCATTTTTATCAATTAGAAAATCAATACGACAAACGCCAGATAACCCGACAGCCTTAAAAGCTTTAACAGCAACATCCTCTACTTCACTTTGCATTTTCTTATCTAATTTAGCAGGCACCTTACGTCCTAAAGTAGCCATACCCTTACTTGGTTTATTCTTAGATTCACCAATATATTTATCAGCATAAGTTAGTAAATGATGAACAGTAGTTACTTCTTCAATACAAGATACTTCTTGATATTTATAATCCCCTAATACCGAAATATTAACTTCACTTAAATTTTCAACAGCATGTTCAACTAAAATTTTCTTATCATAAGAAATAGCTTCTTCAATAGCATTCTTTAATTCTTCTTCATCTTTAGCAAAATTTATACCAACAGAACTACCTAAAGTAGCTGGTTTAACTATTAATGGATATTTTAATTTAGCACATTCTTTTAATATTTCGTCTTGTGACTCACTATAATCTACATCATAAAACCATGTAAATGCTGTCATTGGTAAACCTTTACTTTGAAACACTAATTTTTGGGTTACTTTATCTTGAGCAACACTAGATGCTGCAACATCTGATTCACAATAAGGAATACCTACTGTTTGTAGATAACCTTGTAAAGTTCCATCTTCCATATTAGTGCCATGACCAATTGGTAAAATTAAATCAAGTTCTGTAACTATTTTTTTAATTAAACCCTTACTTTGTAAATAAAATTTACCTTTTTTATTAATTAAAGATACATTACTTGTATATCTCTTAAGTAAATCCATATCAGTATATGTATCCATATCTTTTAAGATTTCCCCAGTATACCACTGTCTATCTTTAGTTATATAAATAGGAATAACATCATACTTTTCCTTATCTATAGCTTGCATCGCTTGAACTGCTGATATTACACTTACCTCATGTTCAACTGATACACCACCAAAAATTACACCTAACTTTATATTCATATTCTAAAATTCCTTCCTTTACTAATTTAAAATTTATATATACCTACTCATTATAAGTATCAGGTAAATCATTCTCATATAAAGCATATATGTCTTTTTTACCTTTTAATTTATTAACTAATATATAAGTTTGTCTTACATCATTAGTAATAATTATTCTATCTTTATCATACTTTTTAGCCATTAAACCATCATAAATTGGTTTTGTTTGTTTTTCCCCAACTAAAATAACATAGTCAGCAACTGCACTTATTTCTTCGCCAAACTCTTTATTATATTTTTCTTCTTCCGCTCCTAACTCAACCATACCTGGTGTCACGACAACTTTATCACCTGGCATCATTCCAAGAACTTCTAATGCTACTTTAGCACCAACGGGATTAGAATTATACGCATCATCTATTTGAAACATATTACCAATTCTTTTTAGTTCGAGACGATGTTCAATTGGCTTAATCTTACTAACAGCAGCTTGTAATTTAGGAATAGAAATTCCAAACTCGTAACCAACAGCCACTGCCGAAACAATATTTGAAATATTATGACGACCTAAAAGTCTAGTTTGAAAATCATAAGTTTTATTTTCACTCTTAAAGAAAATCTTAAAAGTAGAACCTTTATTGCTACACTTAGTATCTAAACAATAGAAGTCAGCCTTTTTATTATTAACAGCATACCATACAACTCTTACCTTATTTTTCAAATCATAATTAACTTGTAGGGGATCATCCATATTTAGAAAAGCAATACCATCACTAGGTAAACTTTCAATAAGTTCAAACTTTGTTTTAATAATATTTTCTTGACTACCAAAAGTTTCCAAATGAGCCTTACCAATCGTTGTAAGAAGACCATACTTAGGATGAACTAAATTACAAGCATTCTTAATTCTTCCTACTTTATAAGCTCCCATTTCAGCAATAAATATTTCATCAAACTTGGTTAAATCATTATTAATAGTAGTCATAAGACCAACATCCGTATTAAAGTTTTTAGGAGTCGGATGCGAAATATAATCCATTGATAATATTTCATTTAAAATATTCTTACTACTAGTTTTTCCATAAGAACCCGTAATACCTATAACTTTTAAATTATTATAAGAAGCAAGCTTATCTTCTGCCATATTCCAAAATTTCTTATAGATTCCTTTTTCAATGGGATCATTTATTAACTTTACTAAATAAACCATATAATAATTTAAAACAAGCATTAAGGATGCAAGTACAAATAATACTCTAACATTACTATTAAATATCAAATAAAGTACTAAAGGTATTAAATTTAATATATAAAGAGTAGTAATTTGTCTTTTAACACGTGCCGTCTTAACAAGTGGTTTTTTAGCTTTTTCTACCATTATCGAATACTTTATTACTTCACTATCAAATAAATAGATAAAAGCACTGATAATAAGTAAAACTTTACCAAATAAATTACCCGTAAATAAGGCAATTACTGATAAAAGTAAACCTATTAAATCATAATGTTTTAAAGCAACCTTTCGATTTTGCTTTAACCACTTTAAATAACGATTATTTTCGTTATATAAGTTTTGTTGTAACATATGAAGTGATTTTCTTGATTTAACTGTTACACTATAAAATATAATTAAAAATATTATAATATTTATTAATATCGTCATTTTACTTTCCTCCTAAGAAATTTACTAAAATATTAGTTATATAATCGATTCGTTCTAAATAAGCATAATGAGTTGCTCCTGGAATCTCAATCAAAGCTCCATCTTTAAGAAGTTTTTCTAATTTTCTTGCTTGTTCTATAGGAGCTGCTGTATCTAAAGACCCCCAAATAAGCAAAGTAGGTGCTGTTATTTTTTTAGCACATTCACTTAAATCTTGATTAATCGTATTAACTAAAACTCTTCGCATTACGGGACTGGCATTTTTATAATCTGTAGAACCAATATATTGTTTAGCAAGTTCAACTAAATCTTTTGTAAAAGGTATCTTTTTTAAACCCTTTAAAACTTTTTCTTTAAATGTAGGCTTATATTCTCTAATGCAAGGTGCCCCAAATAAAATTACTTTTTCCGTTTTATTACGACTGCTATAAATAATCGATAATCTGCCACCAAAGGAATGACCTAACATAATGGGGTTACTTATTTTTAAAGCAATTAAAAAATTTTCAATTAACTTAGTATAACTAAATACATCTGTATCCATATCAGGCTCACTAGATGATCCAAATCCTGGTAAATCTAAAATGGTAATACGATAGTTATTCTTAATATTTTTATCATTTAATAACTTAATAGCCAAAGGTCGCATCATTTCCATGTTTTGTCCCCAACCATGAAGCATAACAATATCTTTAGAACCGAGTCCTAATTGGTCATAAAATATATGTTTATTATCAACTACTATTTCCATAAAATTTCCACCTCAATTAATTATAGCACGACTTTCCCAATTTATTGTGAATTTATAGCTTTTTTTAGTAAAAATATGTCTATATTAAATTATTTTAGAATTTATTATCTCTATATAAATAATTAAAATAATTATATAAGTTATATAACTATAGCATAACAAAAAAGATAAGTTAACCTGTAACCTACCTTTCATACAAATTGTATTGCTTATCATTCGTACTTTTATATTATTTAAAGCTAATTAACTGAAGATAAACTTCTTTTATTTTATCATCTGGAATTCCTAAAAAACTAAGTAAACCAACTGCTGATGCTAAATCTATCTTAAAAACATATCATCTATTTTTAATAACTCTATCCTATTCTATTTAATTCTATAATAAATCAATTAGTTTAAAAAGAATAAATATAATACTAGATACTAGCAAAAAAAATTTCTTTATTTTTTTGCATATAACTTTAAAAATCATCATTCATTAAAAACTTAAATATAAACTTATAGTCTTAACTTGCCAAACTAAAATTAATTATATTAATAACTAAAATTTATATAACTTTCTATTATATAAAAAAGAATTTAATATTTTAATTAATGCCAATAAAAAAGCTTGCAAAATTAATAAAAACCTAATTTACAAAACACCCTATTTATGGTAATATTAACTAGCGAAAGGAAGTTAAATAAAATGAAAAAAACAAAAATTATTTGTAGTATCGGTCCATCTACACAAATTTGGGAAAATTTCAAAGGTATTGTAGAGGCTGGTATGAATGTTGCACGTATCAATTTCTCACATGCAACTTTAGAAGAAAGAGAATTAGACTTATCATTAATCAAACGTGCTAATGAAGAAATGGGAGCTAATATTGGTATTCTATTTGATACTAAGGGTCCAGATTTAAGAACTTGTACATTTGATGGTGATTACATTGAACTTGTAAAAGGTAAAACAATTCGTATTGTTGAAGAAGATGTTTTAGGTAATGCCGAGAGAATTTCTTTCAACTATAAAGGAATCCTTAAAGATTTAGAAGTAGGACAAGCTATTCTATTAGATGATGGTTTCTATAAATTAGTTGTTGTATCTAAAGAAGAAGATGGTCTTACTTGTGAAATCATTAATGGTGGTACTATTAAATCACGTCGTGGTGTTTGTATTCCAGGTGTTAAACTTAATGTTCCATTTATCTCTGATGCTGATAGAGAAGATATTAAATATGCTTGTGAACATGACGGTGACTACATTGCTGTATCATTCGTAAACACTGCTGATGATGTTAAAGCTGTTAGGGATCTATGTAAAGAATTTCATCGTGAAGATATGATCATTATTTCTAAAGTAGAAACTCAATATGCTATCGATAACCTACAAGAAATCGTTGATGCCTCTGATTACATTATGGTTGCTCGTGGCGATTTAGGTATTGAAACTGGTTTAGAAAACTTACCATTATATCAACAAAGAATGATTGATATGTGTCATAAGAATGGTAAAGGTGTTATTATGGCTACACAAATGATGACATCTATGAAAGAAAACATTCGTCCAACAAATGCAGAAGTTACTGATGTTTCTAATGCTGTACTTGCTGGTTGCGATGCTATTATGACTAGTGATGAAACTACTATGGGTAAATATCCAGTTGAAACTATACAATATATGGCTAAGATTGCTATTAATGCAGAACAAATTACTAAATACAATCTTGCTGATTACAAATTAAGAGGTACTGATATTCACAATGCCATTTGTAAATGTGCTGTTGATGCTACTTTAGAATTACCTGTTAAGGCTATCGTTGTATCAACTAAAGAAGGTAAAACTGCTTTAGATGTATCTTGCCTAAGACCAAATGCTTATATTATCGCTACTGTTGAAAACGAAAAAATGGCTCGTATGCTTGCTCTTAAATGGGGTGTTTATACTAAAGTTGTTGGTAATGCTGCTAAAGATACTGATACCTTAGTAGATGAAAGCATTAAGGCTGCTAAAGATATGTTAAATCTAAAATACAAAGATTTAGTTTGTGTTGTAGGTTCAACTCCTAGTGATGCTCATACTAACTTCTTAAAAATTGAAGAAATTTAATTTTAAACTTAATGAAAAGTCTAGTTAATTCTGGACTTTTTTATTGTGCAAATTTTTTTTAAATTTCAATCTAAAAAAAATTAGAAGTTTTTCACCTCTAATTAAATATTTAAATCAACTAAATTACTATCCATAATTGAATATAAATAACAAAAAACTGGTAAATTAGTCATTTCTAAAATATAATTTTTATAACCTTTTAACTGCTCTAGATAAGCAACATCAGTAGTATGTTTTAACTTATAATCAACAATAATGGCCTTATCCCTCTTAATAATTAATAAATCAATAATACCATGATTCTCTCTATCACCATTATTATAAATAAATTCATATTCTTTATAAATTTCTTTACTATCATTTAAAATGCCAGTATTAATAAATTTTTCTATACAATTAACTTCAAAAGCATTAAAATCTTTATAATCAGGATTACTAAAATCAGTTATTTCAAATAAGTAATGCATACGTAACCCAAAGTTAATATTTTTTTGTTCTTCTTTACTTCTTAAAGTACTAGTAACTTTAGAAAAATGACTATTTTCTATTTTTTTACTATCCGGAATATACTCATCTACGGCGATAATCTCACCATTTTCAGATTTTAAAGTTTCTAAATCTTTTTTTACTGATAAATTATAATCTTTAGTAAGTCCCAAAGAGTCAATATCAATATCTTTTATATAAGGTTTTAAATAATCATAAATTGAATTTAACATATCAGTAAACTTACGATAACTACTTCTGGTTTCTCTATCTACTACTCCTTCGACTTTATAAGCCAGTTCATTCTTATCAAACTCCCCAACAATAATCATCTTCTCACGAGCTCTAGTTAAAGCCACATAAAAAAGTCTTAATCTTTCGCTTATCTCTTCTAAAATATACTTATTCTTTAACATCAGTTTAACAACTGTACTATGAATACCATTTTTTACATAAGGTGTTATAAATCCTAAAGTATTATCATAATAAAATTTATTTTTTAAATCATCAATATTAAACTTCTTAAATAAACCAGTAAAATAACAGACTGGATATTCTAAACCCTTCGAAGCATGAATAGTCATAATTTTAACTGAATTAGAAGCCTCTTTGTTTAAAGATAGTTTAATATCTAACCCTTCTTCATAAACCATATTTAGATAATCTAAAAATTCATATGGACTATAACCAAAATTAGTGGCATTATCGGCAATTTTACTTATTGAATCAATCGTCACTAAATGTTCTTTAACATCTCCAGTCGTAATAAATGCTTCTTGGAATTTAAATTTCTCAATAATTAAACGAAATACTTCATTATTTGGCATATTATCAAGTTCCTTAGCTAATTCATATAAAATGGCATAAATTTCTGTTTCGGCATACGACCTATTACTAATAACTTTTAAAATGTCTTTATCACTCATATTAAAAAGATAACTACGGGCAACCGCCATAAATGAATAAGAAAACATCGTTCCAAAATCTCTTCTTTTAATTAAAACTAACAAATTGTAAATATTTTTTATAATTGAGATATCTACCGAATCACTAATTGTCTTATCACGATAAATAGTTATAGGAATATTTAAATATTCAAATATTTTCTTGTATAAATTAAAACTACTGGAACGATCCATTAAAATAACAAAATCACCATAATTAACTGGTCTTTTTTGCATCGTTTCCTTATCCATCATTTCATAACCATTAGCTATTTTTTCTTTAATATCACGAGCTACTGTGAAAATTTCAATTTCTTCTTTAGTAAATTTTGAGTCTTTATCATAAGTATAATTTAAAACATCCATATTATAATTTTCTTTATTAACATCATTATAAGGAGTAAGTCCAAAAACCATTTGATGCGACTGGATATAATCGGCACCACCAATAAAATTATCCATAAATAAATTAAACATCATATTAATATTATTTAAAACTTCACTACGACTTCTAAAATTTTTATTTAAATCAATTTTTAAACCACCATCATTATTTTGATAAGCTTCATACTTACTTTTAAACAATAAAGGATTAGCATTACGAAAACGATAAATAGATTGTTTAATATCTCCAACCATATAAACATTGTTATTTTCAATTAAAGAAATAAAGATATCTTGAATATCATTAGTATCCTGATACTCATCAATTAAAATTTCTTTATACTTATATTTCATCTCACAACGAACGGCATCGTTATTCTTTAAAATATTAATAGCCATTTTTGCAATATCAATAAAATCATAGGCATTATTATCTTTTTTAAATTCATCTAAACGTTTACCTAATTTTTGAATAATAACAATAATAATCTCTACATAATCTTTTGTTAAATATAGGCTTTCTTTAATTTCATCAAGCGAATTATACTTAGTTAAATCTCCTATTTCATCAACTATCGATTTAACTTCATCTTTAATTTTTTTAGTTACTTCATCAGCTCCTCTTAAAACTGGTAACTTAATGACACATAACCTTTTAATGTCTAAATAATCAACCGCACTTATTAAAGGTCTAATAACCTCTTCCATTTTACCTTGAAAAGTATCATCAGTATAATGATATAAATTATCAACAATATTATTTAAGACTTCTAAACGCATCTTTATTAAAGCCATATAATCATTAACTAATTTGCTTATATTATCATCACTATAATAACTATCAAGATAACTACTTAAAATAGTATCTTTATCATAACGATTATCAAGTTTAGCATATAAACCTAAAACAGCATTAAATATTTCTTTATCATCTTTAACTGTAAAATCACTAATCAACTTTAAAAACGAAAGATTTCTTTCTTGATATAATTCTTCAAAAATATTATTTAACTCTTCTTCTTTTTTTAAAGTCATAATACTAGCATCAATAATATTTATATTCTTAGAAATATTCATTAAATAACTATATTTTTTAACTAAGGATAAAGCAAATGAGTCAAAAGTTGTAATATAAGCTAAATCTACTTTATCTAACTCTTCTTTTAATTCTGGAACTTTTCTTATTTTACTACGAATTCTATCTTTCATTTCCGCAGCAGCCGCATTAGTAAACGTTAAAACCAGTAAATCATCAATACTAATACCAGATTTAACATGTTCCAACACACGTTCAGATAAAACTGCTGTCTTACCAGAACCAGCTCCTGCTGAAACAATTATGTTCGTCCCTTTTTTATAGATAGCATCTTGTTGCTCACTCGTCCACTTTGGCATTTAAATCATCTCCTAAAATATCCTCTCTGGTTTTATATTCTAAATCAACAATATCTTCTTCCCTTCGATAACAAATTTCTTTATATTTACAAAATTCACAACCAATAAGTTCACCCTTAACTCGTTTGGGATTAATGGGAAAATCACCTTTCCAAATTGCTTCCACTACTTCATTAATTCTTTCGTCAACTATTCTATCAATTTTCTCAATATCACTATCATTAAACAACTTAGCATAATGGGCAAACCCCTTACTAGTTGTTGCCATACCTTTAATGACATCACTTTTTGTATAGGTTCTATCAAATTTAATCAATTCCTCTTCGCTGTCAATTGAATATCCATCAAGCTTTAAAGCTTTCTTACTATCTTCTTCGAAAGAATCAGAATCTACTGTTTTCCCATTTAATATCTTTTGTAAATAAAAGCCCGTAATCTTAATATCTTTATGTAGACCTCTCTTGGTTAAATAAATATAAACTGGCAATTGCAAATGTAACCCATAATTAATATTATCTAAAGTAGTTGGTACATACCCAGTCTTATAATCAATAATAGCCACTAAATACTTACCATCGTTATCTTCTAAATACTTAATCTTATCAACAAATCCCAAGAAATTAATGGTAATCTTACCTTCTTTTCTTAAATTCAATCTCGTCTCAGTCAAAGTCTTATCATACATAGATTTGCTTTCTTGCTCTCTTATCGTCTTAATAATAAACTCTAAGGTTGTATACAAATTATCTACGTAAAACTTTTCTTTATTAGTTAGTTCTCTTTTTTCTAAATACTTATCATATTCCGTTCTTAAATCAAAGCCTTCATTATACATTTTACTTAAACAATCATGAAATAAAGAACCTAAAAAAGCTGCAAAAGTATCAACAAAAGGGTCTAACTTCAAAATATTAGCAATATAAAAACGAAAAGCACATAAATAATAATTATTCATCGCCGAATAAGAAAGATTACTCTTCCCATTTAAATACTTATATAAATCATCAAATTCAACTTTTATATAACGATTATCATAAGTATTATAATTAATATCTGGATAACTTGTCATTAAATTTTTTAAATAATCATTCTTTTCATTATATTTTAAATATCTATCTAAGAATGTTCCTAAATTAATTTTATTATAAAGATGCGAATAATTATAAGGATTAACTTCTTCAATTACTACTTCTAAACCTAAATCACTAATTAAAGGACTAGGATAATAAGTACTATAGTTATCTTTTTCTTTATAACTTATATAAACATTAGGATTACTTAAAAGTCTAATCTTTACTTCTTGTTTTTCCCTTTTTAATAAATCTAGTGATGTAGCAAGTCCCAAGCTCTTACGCATTTTATCTTTAATTAATTTATCATCATGATATATCCTTGGCACTATACCTTGATTAAAATTTAAGACAAAATAATATTTATCAGGAAGTAACATATCACTAATATTAATTAAATTAACTGCCTTATCATACTTAGGTAAACTAATATTAATCTTCTTTATATCGCAAGTAACCATTTCTAAAAAAGTATTATCTATTTGGTAATCAAAGGTATAACTATTAAATAAATTAACTATCTTTCCTTTAATATCATCATCTAAAATACATTCTAGGGCTTCACTTACATTTAAAGTCTCTTTCAAAATTCTTAAAAATTCTTGAATTGTTTTTGTATTACCAATATTTCTTGTTTCATAAAGATTAAGAGGAATATTAAAGTTTTTAAAGGTCCTATCTAATTCATTAAAGTAAGTATTATCAACATTAACTAAATAAATATCATTAAGACTAACTTTCTTTTTTAATAAATTTCTTATTTTAACTGCCGTACTTACTACTTCTTCACTACTAGTTTCATAACTAACTACCTGATGCGAAAAAAAATTTTCAGTATTAAAACTTAAATTTACTAAATGATAGAATTCTAATTCTTTAACTAAGGCATCATCTAAACTAATACCAATAGTTACTACTCTTTTAAGACTCTTTTTAAAATAATGGTTATAAGTAATTAAATTATTACTATCTAAAACATTCTTTAATTCTTTTAACTCAGGAGTATCATAAAAAATATTACTCAAATATTCCAAAGCAATATCATAACCATAATTATAATGTTTCATTAAGAAATATAAAGCTTCCTTAGTAGGAATCCCATAGTAATTATTTTTAAACTCTTCTAAAGTATAAAACTTCAAGTTAAGTAATTTCTTTTCTTGACTCAATGTTTTTAGAATAATTTTTTTGATATTATTTGTAGTTATAACCGTATCATAATTTTGTAATTTATCTATCATTTAAAAATGCTCCTTGCTAATTTCAATTTTTCTTGCTAAATCAACTATACCATATTTAGGATTAAAATTGGTCTCTTTTAAAGCGACATTTAACTTTTTTATTATTTTTTTAAATCTTATCAATATTTATCCACTTTTAGTAACCCCTTTGTAATTATTTACTATTTTTAAGATTTTTTTCAAAACTTATTTGGTTATTCATCATAAAATACATAAGAAGAACAGACAAAAAAATTAATCTTATATTTTTATAGAAACAGAATTAAAAAATACAGTCAGTATGACTGGTAATATTAATGAAATACCTACTCTTATTAATTCCAAAGCTAGTGTTGTTAATACCAACAATGTAAAAACAACTGCCGAAGAGAAAACTTTGATACTGGTACAAGCCCATTAACAGTTAAGTTAACTGATATAAAAGTGGCAGGTACAAGGACCATCACCTTTCAGGTTACGAAAAAAACATAATGATTATTTTTAAATATCTAGTTATACTAAGTGTTACTCAAACACTATAATAACCAAAAGTAATAGTCTTATAGTTACTAGCATTTATCTTAATTCCATTAGTAAATGTAAAACACTACCTAAATAAATAAAAGTATCAGTTGTGTTTTCTAAAGAATCCTTTAATTCTAAATAATTATAAACAACTGTATTTGTATTAATTCTTAGCATAATACCCATCCTATAAGATATACGAAAAATAAAAAAAGTGCTTATTTTACTAGACTTATCCTTAGCATTTTAGTATAATCTAAAGTCATGAAGAGGGATTATTTATGAATGAAGAAACTATAAAAGAAAATGCTGAATTATGTCAAAAAAAAATAAAAGTTTGTGATCAATTATTTGCTAAGACTTATCAAGCTTCTAGAGGAAATATTTTATCTAGAAAAGATACAATCGTTATTAAAGATAAAATTGGTAAAATAAAAGAAAGTATTCAAGAAGAATTAAATTTTTATCAAGGATTTTATCAAAATATCTTACTTGGCTTACCAATTAATGTTGATTTTAACAAACTTAACTTAATTAAACAAAAACAAGCCTTGTTAACTGGCTCTTTAAAAACTATAATTAATGTACCAGAAATTCCTGATGTATATAGAAATGATATGCTAAAGTTTATTATAAACAGATTAGAAAATGCTACCCTTGTTAATAAAAACAAAGATTCTATTAAAAAAAAGCACTAATTATCTATTAATTATCTTAAGTAATACTGTTAAAACAATAATAACAGCACCCGCTATTATCGTCATCTTAGCAGGAGTCTCCCCCATAATTGATACCATGTTATCATAAATAGTCATTCCACTATCAACAATAAATGTTTTAACTTTGTTAAAAAACTCTCCTAATTGTTCTGGTAAGTTTTGTTCCCAGAAATCTAATAAATACATAAAAATCACTACTTTCTATAAATTAAGTATAATATACACTTGCTTTTTTTGCAATTACTTGATAGAATATTTTAGGTAATGGCGGAATTGGTGAAGTGGTTAACACACCGGATTGTGGCTCCGGCATGCGTGGGTTCGACCCCCACATTTCGCCCCATTATGGAATGCTTAAAAGACTATCTAAATTAGATGGTCTTTTTTCATATCCTAGTATTTTATTAATTTTACAAAGTAATCTTATGATTTTTTTTACAATCTAGCATAAAATTATCAACATCAGAAAATAACTTATCACAATTATTAAACACAGTATGATGATTTCCTTCATAAATTATAAAAGTGGCTTTTAATCCTAAATCTTTATATATAGCTTCTTGTTTTCTAAATCTATCTTGAATTTTTGTTCCTAATACTTTATTAATAGCATTTACTTCACTATCACTAAATAAATTAAATTTAGCCCGATAATTACCATTGGCATCTCTTGTAAAAACTTGATTGCCATCTTTATCAATTAAAGGGGTACTATTACCACACTCATCTTTTAAAATTTGGACATTTCCATCTTTATCTAGATAACGATAATCCAAAAAATAAGGTATAGCTGAATCAGATTTATCTTTATCACCCATATAATAAAAGAAAAAGATATTACTAAACTCTTTAAAATCAAAATATTTTAAACCACTTATTCCAGTTGGATAAATAAATTCATATCCATCATAAGAACTTATAGGCATCGACATAACTCCGCCAGTACCACCTGCTACTATCGCTTTAACAATTTCTGGGTGCAATAAGGCAAAATGAGAAGCAAACTTCGAGCCCTCAGAATAACCACAAAGAACAACTTTCGAAAAATCACCTATTTGCTCCTCTCTTAATACATTAATTGCTGTATCAATCATAGCTTTATGTTGAAGATCTAAATTATTATACATGTACATTTCTTTAACAAAGTGCTTATCTTCACCAACTAACTTAAAATCGTTTAACAAGCAATCTCTTCCTAAAAAATTAGGACGAAAATTTGTTTATCTAGGAACAAAAGGAATAATCATTGGATTACCTTTTTCTAAACATAAATGAATCATCATTTTATCAATTGCTCCGTATTTACCATCCTTAGATTTTTTAATAAATTCTATTAAATCTGGTATACTTTCACAATTTTTAGAATAATCTCCTGGCAAATTACAAGCATATATAAGCTCTGGTTCGTTATTTAAATTTTGAGGAATAAGTATTTGAAAAGGAAAATAAAATCCTAACTTGGGATTAGCATCAATATCTATATAATTTACTTGATATCCTCTAAAATTCATTTTTTGCATATAATCACTATCTTTCTTACCTAAATCATATCATAAATTCTAAAATTTTCTTTCCTACAAAATTACTCTCCACCATCTAAAAAAGACTATCATTTTACTAGATAATCTTCTACTATTAAATTCTCATAAATTTATTTTTAACCTTACTCCAAACCACAATACTAGCTAAAGCTAAAATAAGAATTGGTAACATTGGTAAGAAAGCTCCTGTTTCAGGATTTTTATAATCTTTTTTAGTTTCTTCTTCTTTCTTATCTTCTGAAGGAGTATTTTTATCTTCCTTATCATCATCTTTAGATGGAGAATAAATTATCTCGTTATTACTAGTATCAGTAATTATATTGCTTGTTAAATCCACCTTTAAAATATTACTAAATTTATTACTACCAACTACTTGAGCTTTATAAAAATAAGTCTTACCAGCCGTAGTTGTATCATCAACTAAATAAACAGAAATATCTCTTTCTTCACAAGAAATGCTATTCTCTGTAATTTTTGTATAAGTTCCATCTAATGCTTCAGCTCTAAAAACAACACAATATGGAATATCCTCATCAGCTTGTTTAGTATAATCTATTTTAAAATTATAATTTACTTTACCATTTGATATCTTCATATTAAGTTTAGGTACTATATCAAAATGATTACTTTTAGCATAAGTTTTAGCAAAATTTGTAATCTTATCACTATCAAAACCTAACTTAAAATCACTTACATAGGAATCTTCTAATTCAACACTTTCCCCATTATCATTCTTTTGATTATACTTATAAGCAGTATAATCAAAAGAAACATTATATTTATCAAAATTACTTTCATATTCCCCAAGATAAGCCGTAGAATAAATGTTGTCAACATTACTTAACCCAAAAAGACTATCTAAAAAAGCTTCAAATATCAATTCTATATAATAATCACCACCATTATTTGCACCAGTTGGTGTACTACCAGCATACTTATATTCTATATAATCATCAGTATAACTAAGAGAAAAATCTTGTTTTCCTTTAGTTAGAGATATCTTCTTATTATCTGTATCAATACTAGCTTCCATATCTCCTAAAGTAACTTTATACTTTTCACTAACTACTTTATTAAATTCTGTTACAACTTCATTAACAGTAAATTTCTTTGCATCAACTCTAATAAATATAATTGGTACTAACATAACCAATAATAATAATAAATTTCTTTTTTTCATACAACCCTTTTTCTTTCTAATTTATTTTTTTTCTAAAGTACTTCTTAATGTTTTATAATAATCTGGCTCAATTAAATCAATAGCATTTATACTACATTCTAAAGACTTTTTATATTCACCCTTAAAGAATAAATTTTCTGACTTAATTAAAGCTATATCTAAATTATTATTTAAAGAACGATATCTATTACCATAAACGATACTCATTTCGGCCATATAAGCACTTTTAACTACTTCTTTAGCTGTATTATATAGTTTAACGGCTAAATCTCTTGCTGTATCAACTCTAACATTTAAAGTCTTAATAGAAATAGGCTTTTTATTTAGTTCTACTTTAACATCATCAATAGCTTCTTTAGCTTCTGCCATATAAGTATAATAATAATCAGGAACCATAGGTAAAGAATACTCATTTAATTTACATTTAGCTTTAATAAGTACTTCTTTTATCTGGTCTAATTGCTCTCTTGCTTCTAACTCATCTTCCTTTAGATTACCAAAAGTATCATAGAATGTATTTAACTTTTCTGCTACCTCATCTAACGCTCTATCTAACTTTTGCATCTCTTTAGAAAGTCTTGTATAAGCAACAGTTTTATTACGATGATGACTAACTATTACTTCATAATTCTTCTTAATATCTTTAAGTTCCTTAGATATCTCTTCTAAAATATCTAAATCACTATCAGTAATATCATAAGAATACTTATAATCACTAGTCTTTCTTCTTAACTCATTATTATTTCTTTCTAATTTATTTGCACGCACTAAAACACTTCGCATCTCATCATCAAAAGTTTTCTTAGCTAGTCTTTCTTTATCAAACTCATTATATAAATTATCAAAATAATCTAATATTGTCTTTAACTCTACTGAAGAATCAGTAATATTTAAAACATTAATCTTTTCTAAAGCCGTTGCTATCTTTTTATTAGCATCTTTAATACTATTATCAATATTTAAATAATCTAAGTTATAACCACTTCTTTCCATACTATCTTTAATAGACTTAATATCTTCAATCTTTCTTGGTATTAACTTAGTTCCCATTAAAATAATAGATGGACCTTCTTTAATAACTAATTCTAAATTACCAATCATATTATCTAAAGCTTTAATAATTTTATTAACTTCACTATAGTTATTACCTTCCATAGCAACTTCAAAACTACTAAATAATTTATCAATATTTTCAAACTGTAATTCTACTGGTTTACTTATATAAGTATACTCAATTTTATGGTTATTATATTCATTTAATACTAAACGATATCTTGTCTTTAAAGATGTTGCAATCTCTCTATTCTTTCCTTTAGATAAAGTAATTTTTTTAATCTCTTTAAGTAAATAATCACTCTTAGCTTTTACTAAATAAATATCAAATTCTACGGTTCCTAATAACTTATTTAATTCTTTATATTTCTTACTATCATATAAATCTTCTAACCTTAATAAATTATCTGTAATATGCGGAATATCTTCCTTTTTTATAACATCAAACCTAGTTCTTAAATTAGTATAAACTTCTTGCATTAAATCATTATTAACAAATTCTTCAACAGTTTGTAAACTACTCATTATATCAGAAGATATTATTTGATTCTTATCTCTTTCTAACTCTTCTATTTCTTGTTTATACTTATTTTTTCCTTTTTTATTAATTTTATTTAAAACAATAATAATAATTAAAACAGAAACTATATAATAAGTTACTCCTAGTAAAATAAAGGTTGTTTTATTCATAAGTACCACCAATACTTTCTTATATCCTATACCATACTTACTTAAATTTTATCATATTTTTATTGTTTAGTCATCTAAATCTAATTCATATGGACTATCTATAGTACCTTCACCTTTAATAGTTAAATGACCATTAATATTTATAATAGGAATCATACTACAAGTATTATTAACTTTTGTATATGATATCTTTCCCTCTTTATTTATGACAGTTATATAAGCTCCATAATAATAACTATAAGGTGTCGAAGTACAAGTATCTTTATTTAAGAATAAATAATTATTTTGATTATTAAACTTAGAACTAAAACCAATTATACTTGCCTCATCAGCACTTAATATGCCTACTTTACTACTATATTTACCACCATAGTCACGATCCCCTGCATTACATACTAAACTAGGACTATCTTCATCAAAAAGTCTTTTATTACCACCATAAGTTATTTGATTATAATACTTAGTATAGGTCGTATCTACACAGTAATCCTTAGTAACTAAGTATTCATCATACTTACTTATATTTTCTTCATACCAAGTATTTAAGACTTGAAAAGCACTACTAGTATTAAAAACAACTGTTTCTTCTTTATTAGAATATTCATTAAACTGATTATCCATTATATTATTTACGAAAGCAAGTTTTATAGAATTATCACTATTAATACCTACTATTCTTAAGATATAATCATCTATTTTAAAATAGTTATTTACGGGGTTTCCTCTAAAATAATAAGTATTATCTATTTTAACTAAACCGGTCTCTATGGCATCACTAGTATAATCAATATTACTTATAATATTAGGATTATCTTTTAATAATTTTTCTATAAAAGTAGGTTTAATAATTTGATCAGATGCTGCTACTTCATAAGTACTATAGAAAGTATTTTTATCTTGACTAGTAGCAGCATATTCATCTAACCATAATCTTAAATTAAGTCTTATACTCTTATTAGGTTCTAAATCATATTTATATAGTCTTTTCTTTTCTTTAATAGTAGCATCACTATTCTTTAAAGTTTTTAAATCACTTAAAAGAGTTGGTTCTAAAGTTATATCCCCATTTATATAAGTTTTAACTTTATTACTATTAATAGTAGTAGTATTTAAAACATCTAAATATAATTGAATAGTCTTTATATTACTACACTTATTAGTTATAGATATACTTCTTACTGATGAACCCTTACCATCACTATCTTTAAGTGCTTCAGGATTAACTAAGTTATATGTTAATTCATCACTATATATTATATCAACACAAGAAGTTGTATTTGCCATTATATTACTATTATCTATCTTCCATAAGGAATAAAAGACACTAATAGTCCCAAGTAATACTAATATTATTGCTAAAATTATCAACCTCTTTTTATAAAATTCCTGCATATTATTATCCTCTTACTTTAATACTAATATAGCTAAGTCTTTTAGTCAAGTTATTTGTTTTCTTTAAGTATATTTATTTTAAATAAAAAGCAAGACTTATAAAGCCTCACTTAGCAATATAGTTAATAGCATAGAATTTAGGTATAAGTCATTAAATTCATATGCCACATCTATCTTAAATTTTTAACTAATACTTTATTTAATAGATAACTGATATGGATCAGAACTTGATCCTGTACCTGCACTAATGGAGATGTTAGATTTTAAATAAAGTGATGGATATACATTGATATTTTGATCGGTACAATTAACTTTAGGTTCAAGTTGCTCATATTTAAATTTACCATTAGTACTAGTACTAGGAAATGTAGCAGTATAGCCAACTTTGCCTCTAATGTCAATAGTTAAAACTCTAATGCCATCAACAAAATTTAAAAGCCATTGTACATGAGAAGATTTGTATAAATAATTATTATCTTTGCAATCAGAAACATCAGAATTTTTCCAATTATTTAACGCAGTTTGCAAACAAGTAGTTCTATTAGCAGTGGTACCACCAGATGTTGCATAGCCATAATCGCTAGCATAAATCAAGCCTACTTTACCGGTCCATGCCGAAATTTCATCATTATTGGTGTTTACACTTCTTTCTCTTTCATAAAACATTTTTGCGGTCACATCGGTAATTGTTGAACTCGCACCTAAATTCCACATTACATTTTCTATTTTACTTCTCGTTACATCGTTTTTTAATGTAGTCGTATAATATGTTCCACTGTTTAAATTTTGTTGTAGGGTAGCATTTGCCCAATAACCAGATGGATTTTCATTCCAAGCTATTTTGCCTATACTCTCTGATTTTACAATTTTAACTAAATTTTCCTTGGTTCCATCAGACTTAGTTATATTATTAAATAAACCAATTATACGCCATTTTTCACAGTTGCTATCAGACTGATTAGTATAATCACTACAGTTAAAATAGACATAATTATCCGGATTGACTCCTATATATCTTATGTTACCATCGGGATCATCATTGGCAAAATTGACTGTATCACTTTGGGCCAATTCAATAATTTTATCAGCGATAAGATATTTTTTAAAATAAACGTTACATTTAGTTCTTTTACTTAAATTATTAACTAATAATCCCCATTTTTCAACATTCCACGTTCCAACTGCATCATTATCACATACAACTTTTTCTACAGTATAAGCATCATCTTTTCCAGGAATAGTACTAGAATATTCACCATCAATATATGCTCCTATTACAACATCTCCATGAATAAAATCACCAACAGTTGTTCTAATTACCGCCTGCTCCTCAGATATAGAAAATTTAGAATAAGCAAAATATAGACACAATAAACAACACAATACACAAGGTACAGCAATATATGCATATCTTGAATAGTTTCTCCACTTTCTTTTAAGTTCCATTCTTTTTAAAGTCTTTTTTCTATCAAACTTTGCCATATAATTGACCTCTACTACTTCTATTATTTCCAATTAAAAATAATTAATACTAAACACCCAATAAATCTTTAGAATACCTGTTTACATACTTTACACTTTTCATAGAGTTAAATACTCTATGAAAAAGTTAGGTGAATACTTATCTCAAAGCCTGTTTGACCATGAATTTGACTAGAATAGATTTTAAAATCAAGAAAAACTTTACAGCATTAAATCTAGTAAATACCTAGCAACTTTACATAAATTTTTGACTAGAAATTTGACCACAATTAGTAAAAAATTAAACCTTTTACCTATAGCAATATAAACAATTATATGATATAGTTTATATATAAATTAAAAATAAGGTACGAAAATACGGTTTCATAGAGTATTTAACTCTATGAAAGTTTTAAGTTAAAATATATTTTACCCAAAGCCTAATATTTTATACTAAAAAAAGCAGGTTTCCCTACTTTTCCTCTTTACAAACTTCATCTAAATCTTTTATTAAATTATCAATATCTTCTTCATTAGGTGTTCTAACACCACTTGCAAAGGCATGACCACCACCATTATACTTAGCAGCGATCTCATTAATAACTGGACCTCTACTACGAATATTTACTTTATAAACTTTATTTTTAGTATCATAAGATATAAAAGCCCAAGCTTTAACTTCTTTTATGAAATTAAAATTATTAACCATATTACTAGCTGTACCACTATCAACACCAAATTTTTCTATTAATTCATTATCTATTTTAATATAAGCAAAACCATTTTCAGTAAGAATTAAATTCTCAGCTAAATAACCTTGAAATCTAATTTCATTAAGTGGTCTTTCATATAATTTAACATATAACTTTGAAAAATCTAAATTAGTTTCTTCTATTAAACGACTTACTAACTTAAAAGTCTTAGCGGTAGTATATGGAAGTAAGAATCTATCACTATCGGATACAATTCCACAAAATAAGTTTTCAGCTACATGTAGTGGCATTTTTAACTTTGTATTAAATATTAATTCCGTAACTAACTGAGCTGCTGAACAACTAGTGGTATCAACTAGTTCAACATCCCCCATTTTATCTTCAAAAGGATGGTGATCGATTTTTATAACTTCACTATATTTACTAAAAGTTATTCCATCAATGCGATAGATATTAGGAACATCAACTACAATTAATAAAGGATTAACTAATTCATCTTCATTTATTTTATCTAAAGTCCCATAAGTTTTAAAACGAGCCACACCACTACCAACAGCATAAACTTTCTTATTAGGAAAAGTCTCTCTAATACTATCTCTTAGAGCAATCTCGGTAGTTACCGCATCAGGATCCGGTCCAATATGTCTAGCAACTACAATTGTGTCATATTTTTTTATCTTTTGATATATCTTTTTATATATTGGATTTACCACAAAAATACTCCTGACTAATTATTAAGAAAACTGTATGTATCTCTAGCAATCATAACTTCTTCATCAGTTGGTATAACATAAATAGGTACTGATGAGTTAACAGAAGAAATAATGCCTTCTTTGCCAAATCTAGTGGCTTCATTTTTTTTACGGTCAATCTTCATACCTAAAGCCCCTAATCTATCAACAATCATACGACGAACATGAGCAGAATTCTCACCAACTCCAGCGGTAAATACTAACATATCGCATCCTCCTAATTCAACATAATATTGAGCTATATATTTTACAATAGAATTTACTAGTAAGTGATGAGCTAAAATAGCTTTATGATTACCATTACTAATTTGAGCTTCAATATCTCTAAAATCACTAGAAATACCACTGATACCTAACATACCACTCTTCTTATTTAAAATCTTATCTACTTCTTCTAAAGACATACCAGTCTCTTTCATAATATAAGGAATAATAGAATAATCTATATCACCACAACGAGACCCCATAACAATACCAGCATTTGGAGTAAAGCCCATTGTTGTATCAATACATTTACCATCACGAACAGCTGAAATTGAACCACCTGAACCAATATGGCAAACAATAACATTACAATACTTACGATCAAGTATTTCAGAAGCCCTCTCTGATATATACTTATGGCTTAAACCATGAAAACCATATTTTCTAATCCCATACTTTTCATACCATTCATAAGGAACTGGATAAATATATTGATCTTCATCCATAGTTTGATGAAAAGCTGTATCAAAACATCCTACTTGTAGGGCATTAGGAATAGCCTTTTGGAAAGCTTCAACTCCCATAATATTAGCAGGATTATGTAAAGGTGCAAGTGGAATAAGTTTTCTTAATTGTTCCATAACATCATCGTCAATAATAACAGACTTATTATACTTATCTCCCCCATGAACTAGGCGATGTCCAACACCCTTAATCTCATCTAAATCTTTAATAACTCCCTTTTCTAAAAGAGTTTTAAGTAAAATATCTACAGCTACACTATGATCTTTTAATTCAGCTTGATATTCTTCCTTTTTACCATTTTGTTTAATTGTATAAATACCATCATTAATTCCAATTCTTTCAAATATTCCTGAAATTAACACTTTAGCCTCAGGCATTTCATATAATTGAAATTTTAAAGAACTACTACCGGCATTTACTGATAATATTTTCATTTTTTCCACCTCTAGTCCATTATACTAAAGTTTAGAAATAATATCTATCTTTTAATAATAAAAAAATCCTTATTTACGATATTTTTCGGTCTATAAGCCTGTAATTCTAGTGCTTCTTCATCTATATGGGTATTATCAAAATTATATCCATACTCATTTATAGTATCACTATATCTTTTTTTTAAATCATCTAAATAAATAAACTCTCTTGTTTTATTTTTACTATATTTTACTTGCATACATATCACCATTTTTAGTATGTTTATAAAATATCTTTTTATACGAAAAAAGCAGGAACAAATCCTACTTTATTTTTAATCTTTAAATTATTTTTTTCTACAACCAATATTAATTAAGAATAAAAATTAATATCTTATTCAATTTCTTTTTCTACATACTTTGCCATTAAATCTTTAATAGCATTTATATATACATAAACACTTTCAGCAAAATCATCTTCCATATAATCATGTTGTGTATCTAATATTTCTTTATTATAAAGTACTTCGCATTTAATATCTTTGGAGTTCATTGCCATTTCTAAAAAAACAAGTATTTCTTTAAGTTCCCCAATAACTACATTATGTTTATCTTTTAACCTCATCAATTTAAAAGCTTCAACTGTTTTATCAAATTCTATATTTTTTTTGAATTCCATGCTTCCTCTTTTGGTATAAATAATTCTAATAGTTCTTTCTTTAAGTTAGGATCAGTTATAATATCCATTTTAAGAACCCCATTATCTATATACTGTCTACAAAATCTTACTTCTAATGGTTTATAATTACTAATTAAATATACGTAGTTATTTCCATTTAAATTCTTTGCAGCTAAACAAATAAATTCTTTATTTTCTTCTAAAGTAGCTATTTCGCCTATTTCTAAAAATTCCATTTTTCCTCCTTATAAGCTCTTACTAGCAACAACTTCACTATTAAGTCCTGCTTTATATAATTTATCTATATCACTATCATTTAGTTTAATTGATTTACCATCTGACATTGTTACTAAGTATCCATCTTTTTGTAATTCCATAGTTATATCAGTATTATATCTTTGACTAAATATTTTCTTTACAGCTTCTATTTTTTGCATTTTTAACGTATCTTCTGGTGTTAATCTTTTTAATGTTTTTTTACCCTTTGTTAATAGATTTAATACTTTTTGGAATGGGCTATTCTTTTTATATTCTTCTTTGGCTTCTTTAAATTTTTTTAAATATTCTTCATATACTTCTTCATTTTGATGGGTAGCAAAAGTTACATCTTTACCTTCTTCTTTATTTAGTTTATGAGCGGCAAGTTCACTCGCTAGTCCAAGTGCTCCAGCTGCTACCAAAGCTATAGTGGCAGGTACAATTACAAAGTTATTTGGTTTTTCCACATCTACTACACTTTTTACTTCTTTAGTTGTAGTTTTTTGTTCTTCAACATTAGTTACTTTTTTATCAGTTTCTAAAATAACATAATCTAATCCATCTGAACCTTTAACAGTTGAACCGGTTTCATAATATTTACCATTACTATCCACTAGAGAAAATGATACTACTGTTCCATCTTCTTTAGTTATAGTAGCATTTTTAGGATCTTTAGTACTACCAGAATACTTATTAATGCCATGAACATTATCGCTCTTTAAATTACCATTTTTAATTAAGTCACTCATGTCTATCCAACCAAGTCGTGGGGCTTCTTTACTTGAACCAAAGTGTAATTTAATATCTATCTCATCCATTGATAATCCTGGATGCTCACTTAAAATTTTATTAACATAATCTTTTAAATTGTTATTTATATCACTAACTTTAGTATTAGTTTTATCAATTTGTTTATCCCCATCTAAATCTTCTAAGGCTCCTAATAGATTGCCATTATTATCATATACAGCAAACCCAGTAATTAAATAATCTCCCTCTTTATATTTACCATCACTTAAACGAATATGTTTTCCTTCGCCATTGCCAAGTTGAGAAATATCATTTTGATTATTTAAGGCTGCTGTTGATTCATTTAAGTTAATATTTTGGGCATAGCCTTCGACAATATCACCGTCAATTTCGTAAGTTCCTCCCTCATAACTAACTGTATAAGTATTAGTAGTTTGAGAATAACCTTGTATATAGGCAATTGGTTCTTCCGTTATTATTGCTTGCTTAGCCTTAACAACTGGATTAGATGAAAGTACAGCTAAAGCAGTAGCACCCATTAAAATAAACGGCAAAATTCTAGCCTTGAATTGTTTTTGAATTCTCGTAACAATTATGCTTTCTTTTTGCTTTTTATCTGGTTCATTTCCGTACCTTTCTCCCTCTGATTTTGGTGGCACTGGAGTTGGAGTTTGGATTACTGGTGGAGTTGGTGTTGGCTTTCTTTCTTCTGTTCCAATATAACTTTTTAAGGCAGCCATAACTTCTGCTTTATTAACGTAATCACCACTTGGAAGTTCCATGTCTTTGCCTAAGAATAAAACACCTGTTTTTAGAGCGGGACCTCTTTCAGCTCCAGTAATAGTCATAGGTTTAGCTTTAGTACTAGAAACCATTCTTTCTTCCCCAATACTAAGTTTACCTTTTTCTAAGGCTACTTCTTTTATTAAATCTTCAATATCTTGTCTTTGAAATCTTCTATTTGTTTTTTTAACAACAACAGTGACATTATCTTTCTTTTCTAAATTAGCAACATACTCCATAGTTTTAGCAATTATTTCTTCACTTAAAGCATATTCACCATTATTTAGAATTAATTTTTTCTTATTCTTTCCTAAAAAAATATTAGATGATCGTCTATCCTTTACAGAAACTGCCCTATTATCAAGTGCTGGATTTTTAGGATTAACATTAGCCTGACCAATATCTATGTTATTTTCTGTTTCAATTTTTATTTCAAACTCATCGTTCATATCGTTCATCTTATTCTCCTATCATTTATATAATAGCATATCTTAAATTAAAAAGGAAATAAAATAAAGTACTATGTTTAATTATTTTTTTCATAGTACTTCAAAAAATACAACTTCATATTGGTAAACTTAATCTCATATGTTATATAATCACATTTTTCCTGTTTTTATAAAACATCATCAAATTCGCTATTTACTTCATTTGGTTTTACCGTAATAACTTTCCCGTTTTTAATACAAGTATGAATCATATCTTTATAATTAATTAATTCTTCGTACTCATAACACTTACTCAAAACCGGATTAATTACCGGATGTTTAGGCACAAAAATAGTACAACAATCTTCAAATGGTAAAATAGAAGTTTCATAAGTACCAATCTTTCTTGCTAAAGCAATAATTTCTAACTTATCAAAACAAGCAACAGGTCTTATAACAGGCATTTTCACAACTTCATTAATACAACTCATACTATTTAAAGTTTGACTAGCTACTTGCCCAATACTTTCTCCATTTACTAAAACCTTACAATTGCTTCTACTAGCTATAATAGCACTTATTCGATACATCATTCTTCGCATAATGGTAATTAAATAGTCATTAGGAATATTTTTATAAATAGCTTCTTCTATCTCTGTAAAGTTAATAATATGTACTTTAACATAAGAATCGTTATATACTGATAACTTTCTTGCTAGTTCTAAAACTTTGTTTTTAGCTTCTTTTGAAGTATGAGGAGGTGCCTCAAAGTAAATACATTCTATCTTAACACCTCTTTTAATTGCCATATAACCACTAACAGGTGAGTCAATACCCCCACTTAACATAAGTAAACCCTTACCAGCAACGCCTACAGGATAACCACCAATACCTAAAATATCTTCAAAATAAATATAACTAAAGTCTTTTCTAATCTCGACGTTAACTTCTAAATCAGGATTATGAACATCAACCTTTTTATCTTGAATATTCTTTAAAATATGACCCCCTAAAGTAGAAGCTATTTCCATACTACTACCTGGATACTTCTTATATGATCTTTTAACCACTACTTTAAATGTTTTAAAATCTTTATCCTTTAAAAGACTAATTAACCCTTCTTTAATAGCATCCATTTCATTACTAAGCTCATAAGCAATAGTCATCTTATAAATTCCAAAAACACATTTTAACTTTTCAATAGTCTTATCAAAATCAGTAGTCTTTATAAACATTCTAGAAGCATCATAAGTAGTAGTATGATCTATATTACTTAAAGCATCTTCAACATTCTTTTTTAATGCTTTTAAAAAGAAATTAATATTATCTTTTTTAGTTGTTAACTCTCCATATTTAATAATTATAAGTTTTTGCATAATTCCTCACCTCACTTAGTTTAGCAAAAGTACTAATAAATAACAAGAAAAAAAGCAAGTCTTCTTCTTAAAACTTACTTTTCTTCCTTTAAATACTTTATTTTGTATTTATCTAAATCACTAATAGTAATATCTTTTTTATTTAAAGCATCCCTTACATACTCTTGAGTTCCATCATTAAAATAAACAATAATTTTACTACTCATCATACAAGGAAATGAGTATTTGTATTTATCATCTTGATAAAATTCTTCTAAGGCATCGGCACATACATCATCACTTTTAGAAGTGTTTTTAATATCCATTACTTTTCTATCATATGTAGTTATTTGTTTATTAGTATTTTTATTACTTTTATCATAAAAGAAACCAAACATAATAAAGAAAATAGTAACTACAATCAAAACAACTGCAAACTTATATTTTTTCATAACTATCTCCTATGCTACTTAAAGCGTAATATATTTGAAGTAAGAAGTCAATATTAATCTCTTGTCTCTGGTTTATAAACAGTACCCATAAATATTATTTCACCATTATTTTTATTTCTAATAAAGAAAAGAAATGGTTTATTGATTTTGATTACTATTCTTTCTCTAATTCTAGGCATAGCACAACCATCAACTCCTGATACCACTGTGGTAGAGGCAGCTTTTATGCCACATTCTACTACATCAACGCTTGCCTTATGTAATATTTTTTTAACCCAATAATTATTTTGATAATTGGAAGAAATTCCCGAGAAGTTAGCTTTTTCTCTATCATAAGCATCAGTTTGTATTTTTTATATCAATATTTTTTGTTAAAAAGAGATAATTTATAACTTGAAAATTATTATTATAAAAGACTATAAAATAAGTACCATCTTGTTTATTTCTTTTTTCATCTAAAAACCCGTCTCAGCATTTGCTAGAAAATAATACCATCAAAACAATACTTATTGTAACTGCCAATTTAATCCCTTATCTTTACTTATAAAAATTATTTTCTTATCTTCATAACCACTACCATCATCCCTTTTCTCATAGACAGAACATTTAATTTTTAATGTATCTTCTTCATAATAAGGTAAATCTTCAATCGTAATAAATTCGATGCCAGTATTCTTATAAATAAAATTAGCATCATAAAAAGTTTTACCACCATCACTGGTAACTTTTAAACCACCAACTCGCCCATCGAAATAGATTTTATCATAAGAAGCAAATCCTAAATTTCTAGTTAAAAATTCATATTTTGCATCACTTTTCACTTGAATACTACCATCAGTTATATAATAAAAGTTTTTACCACCATCAATGCTTTTTACTACTTTTACCAGTAATTTTTGCCCTAAAGCATTATCAACTTTAACAAATCTTAAAACCGTTTTATCAAATTTCTTTTCATATAATACCTCCGCCTCTTCAGGTAATAAATAGTAATCACTTTCATTATATAAATTATCATAGTTATAAATATCTTCTCTATCAGTACTAATTAACTTTTTCTTTTTATCCCTCTTTAAGACATCTCTTGCTCTTGCAACAATATCCCCATTATCATCATAATAAGTATAATAAACCTCTAAAGAATCTTCATTACTAATATATGGGTCACTAGTAATTTTTCCAAAATTTCCATTTATTTTAACTTTAGTCCCCATTAAAAAAGGACCATAATAATTATAATAATTAACATCAACATATTTAATAAAAGAATTAACTACAGCTACATATTTTTTATTATCTAAAATAACAGTATGCTCAGTTGGTATTTTATATAAAGCAATAATAGCTATAAATGGCATAAATACTATTAATAAAATTATAAACAGAAAAAAACATATTAAACAACATATAATATTAATTCTTTCTCGCCAAGTTTTATTACAAATACTTTTTATAATGCCAATACTTATACTAATTAAAGATAGAAGCATAATAACATTAATTACCCACATTCTAAAGCGAATATTAAATAAATAGAGAACAAAACTTAAAATAATATTAAAAATTATAAATATTCCTGTTATAAGAAAAATATTTTGTTTTAATTTAAGAATTAGCTTACTCATCACTAGCCTCCTTAAGAACTATACTTTGTTCATAATTACTTAAATAATTATCTTTTAAAATCAACTTCTTATTTTTAATAACAAAATTAGAAACATTAGGTATTTTAATATCATCACTCTTTTCATTAATCTTAGTACGATAATAAATTAATTCTTCATTTTGAATTTCAAACTTACCACTAGAATCTTCTAAAGTTATATATTTATGTTTAATTTTATCGATTTCATAATATATTTTTAAACTAGCAGTCCATTCATTTTTAGTTTTGCCTTTTTCAACATCAGGTAAAAAATATACTTTTAAATCACTATCCAGGGCATCTAAAACTTTAAAAGCAGAAATGTTTCCAATCTTATTATTATATTCTTCTATTTCTTTAGCATTACAATAATTACCATCATAGACAGTGTAGGATATAGTATTATAAATGAAATTTCCTCTTACACTATAATCAATTATCGTAGTATCAGCATCATAATCATAATAATAATTAGTATTATTACACGTTAAAGTACTTAAAGTATTCAAAAAATTTTTTTGTTCGTTAATTAAAACATTTTTTCCTCTTAAGTTTTTTAAAGAATAATTAGTATCATTATTTTTTATTAGAAAAGAAAATTTAGGTACTCCTAGCCTTATTAATTTATCTTCAAAGTGATTATATCTTAAAGGAACAACATCATAACCAAAAGGAATTAATTTAAAAAGAATTATAATTAAAATAATAACTATAGGAGTTAAACTTAAAAGTAACTTCTTAACAACTTGTTTTTTTATTTTATTTTTTTCGTGTTTTAATATGTATTCAACATTAATATTCTTTTCTTGTTTAATTTGTAAAATACTATAAATATCTGTATCTAAAGCTTTCGCTAATTTTTCTAAAATAGTTATATCAGGAAGACTCAAACCTCGCTCCCACTTACTAACAGCTTTATCCGTAACATATAGTATTTTTCCTAGTTGCTGTTGGGTTAGATTTTTTTCTTTTCTTTTTTCGGCAATAAATTTGCCTATTAAATTATTATCCATAACTCGCACTCCTAAAAACATTATACTATAAAATAATATTTTTAAACTCTACTGTTAGTTTAGTTTGATTTTTATCATAAAAAAGTCATAGAAAAAAGCCACTTAATCAAAAACTAATTAAATGACATCTTCTAATTTATAAGTGGCATAACCTTCATAAGCATAACTAGCATCTATACCTTTCATATAGACATTTCTATCATTAGCTTTATCGGTTAAAGCATTTTTTAATAAAATATTAATTTCGGTATCTTTAATTGGACTTCTTTCCATAGCCAGTAAATAATCCTCTTTACAAACCTTACTCCAATCAACAACTTGTCCTAAATTTTTCTTTAAGATTAAATCTAACCATATTCTAGTACTGCGACCATTTCCTTC
>JABLTO010069316.1_pt1 | contig 41855 bp, 42 predicted proteins | sample 7160091 | NCBI WGS metagenome assembly JABLTO01 (sample SAMN14651225, study PRJNA627086) | human gut metagenome | isolation source: feces | host: Homo sapiens
AGGGCACCCATACCCTAGCAGTTGAGGATCGTTCACTTCGTTCTCTGCCAGGGCACCCATCGTTTGAAGACAGATTAATTTCATCACCTATGTTTCATTTGGAAAAGCTCCTTTTCCTTGTAGAACTTTTCTTAATTATCTATTGTAGCTTTCACTGGCGTTTGTCGTATCAATTTTTTTCGAATTTCTTTAGAAAAATTAAACAGTTAATAAACTTCTTCGATGTTATTTTCCCACATTCTAACGGATAATAGCATAATGGGAATCCATTTATTTTTAAAAATTTTAAAATCTTGTTCTGCTGCCGATCAATTAATCGCTTGATAGATTTGTTTCAAATCATATTCACTATAACCTAAGTGTTGATTTAATTCTGCTTCAAGTGCCTTCCTCGATAAAACTCCCAAACATATCTAATAAAGTACCTTGGATATGATTACTAGATTTAATGTTGTATTCATCTTGAACAAAATTAAATAATTGTTTCATTGCAGCTTTTCTTATCATAAATTATCCCCTCCTTTAAAAAATTGTTTAGTTTAGTATGAAATGATCTGAAGTCATAGTTCTGACTAGGAATAAAATACATGTATTCTAAATACCTTTATATAAGATTAGGAAGATGATTAAGGAAATATCGTTTAATTCCTTTTCTAAAAATGGTATAACTTTACATAATAAAGAAAATTAACAAAAGGAGGATTATAATGAAACGAGTTCTAGGAATTGTAGCATTTTGTGCCTTACTCTTAACTGGTTGTTCATCAGATGCTGAAAAATTGTTATTTGAAAGCTTTGAAGAAAAATTGGTAAATGAAGATTATGAAGGTTTATATCTTTTATTAAGCAGTGAGTCACAACAAGCAATAACAAAAGAAGATTTTATAACAAGATATACAAATATTTATTCAGGAATTAAGGCCAGCAACATTGACCTTGAAATGGGAGAAATTGATACTGAAAATAAGGTGATTCCTTTCTCATTAACAATGAATACTGTTGCGGGAGAAGTCAATCGTTCTGATTTTGAGCTTCCTTTTATAAAAGAGGATAAAGAGTTAAAAGTCATTTGGTCAGAGAGCTTAATTTTCCCGATGATGGAAAGTGGTGATAAGGTCAGAGTCAGCACTCAAACTGCAAATCGCGGAAGCATCCTTGATCGAAATGGAGAAGCACTCGCATCAGATGGCACACTGGTTACAGTTGGAATCCATCCTGCTATTTTTGATGAGGAGAACAGAGATAATAAAATTAAAGAGTTAGCTAATATATTAGATATTAGCGAAGAGACCATTACAAAAAAATTAGCTGCGAATTCAAATCCAGACTATTTTGTCCCTATTGTGGATTTACTTCCAGATTCCCCTAAATTAACATTATTAGAAAATCGTCGTAAAGAAGGCATCTTAACACAAAGTAAGCAAGGTCGAATCTATAAAAATGATGAAGCATTCGGGCGATTATTAGGATATATTAGACCAATCAGTGAAGAAGAATTAAAAGCAGATGAAGAAGGCATTTATACCACAGCCTCAATGGTCGGAAAGGCCGGACTTGAACAAGTATATGAGACAACACTAAGAGGAATTAACGGAGTTGAAATTTATATTGAACGCGATGGTACTAAGGTTGAAACTCTTGCTTTAAAAGAAGCACAACATGGAGAAGATATCAAAATTTCTATCGATTCTTATTTACAAACAACTGTCTATCAAAAAATGAATGGTGAAAAAGGTTCAGCAACAGCCGTCGATCCAACAACGGGTGATATTCTAGCCTTAGTTAGCTCACCATCTTATAATTCCAATTGGTTTACAACTTATATGACAAAAAGTGAACAACAGCACCGTGAAGAAATTCAGTTTGCTGATGAAAAAAATCGTTTTGCTACTCTTTATTCACCAGGTTCAACATTTAAACTCATTACAGCAGCAATAGGACTCGAAAATGGAACGCTTGATCCAATTGAAATCAAAACAATCAATGGGAGGGAGTGGCAAAAAGATAGCTCCTGGGGAAATTATCATATTAGACGGATTAATGCTCAAACAAACGTTGCTTTAAAAGAAGCTGTTAAATATTCGGACAATATTTATTTCGGGATGAATGCTCTTGAAATGGGAAGTGAGGCACTGATTAAAGGAGCCGAACAATTTACTATTGGAACAGACTTAGCCATTGGCTATCCAATCAAACAGAGTCAAATTTCTAATAATGGAACGCTTAATCGTGATATTCTTCTTGCAGATACAGGATATGGACAAGGAGAAATCATGGTCTCAACATTAAACATGGCACTTGCTTACAGTGCTTTATCAAATAGCGGAAACATTATGGCTCCCACTCTTATTTTGACCGATAATCACCAACCGAGTGTTCTTAAAGAGTCAGTCATTTCAACACAAAATCTTTCTATCCTACAAGATGCCTTTAGTGCAGTTGTTGAAGATAGTGATGGAACTGGACATTTAGCTAAAATTGATGGAATTAAATTAGCTGGAAAAACAGGAACAGCTGAGATCAAATCATCTCAAGGTGAAACAGGAAGCGAAAATGGATGGTTTATTGCAACAGATTTAGATTCATCTAACGTATCCATTGCCATGGTTGTAGAAGATGTCCAAGAAGGAGTGGGAACACTTGGTGTTGTCTCAATGGTTAAAGAAGTACTTTTAGATTATTTAAAATAAATGGTTTTTGATACATAAAAAGGGCTACCTCATTTTTAAAAGAGGTAGCCCTTTTCCCTTATTCTAGGTAATTTTATTATTTCAAGCTAAAATTATAATGAATGATTTTTATTTTTCATGGTTTATGGTTAATTAGGTTAATAAATTATAATTCTTCGCCATTTGTTTCAATAACTTTTTTATACCAATTAAAACTTTTCTTTTTCATACGTTTCATCGTTCCCGTTCCATCATCATGTTTATCAACATAAATGAATCCGTAACGTTTTTTATACTCACCTGTTGTGAATGAGACGCAATCAATACATCCCCAAGGTGTATATCCCATTAAGTCTACACCATCTAATACTACTGCCTTTTTCATTTCCTCAATATGGGCCTTTAAGTAATCAATACGATAATCATCATTAATTGAACCATCCTCTTCAACTGTATCGATAGCTCCAAAACCATTTTCTACGATAAATAAAGGTTTTTGATAACGTTCATATAATAAGTTTAACGCATATCTTAATCCAATCGGGTCAATTTGCCATCCCCAATCCGATGATTTAACATGTGGGTTTGGTACACTTCCTGGGAATCCAGATAATCCATTTCCTTCTACGACATTGTCCGCTTTAACTGCATTTGTCATGTAGTAGCTTAATCCAATGTAATCTACTGTTCCATTTTTAAGGATTTCTTTATCTTCTGGTTCCATATCAATATTAAATCCTTTACGTTCCCACTCCTTAATTGCATAAGTCGGATACTCACCACGTACATGAACATCACTAAATAAATAACGATCATGCATTGATTCAACAGAATACATCATATCTTCTGGTTTACAAGAGTATGGATATAACGGAACACACGCCATCATACACCCAATTTGGAAGTTTGGATTAATTTGATGTCCTAATGCTACGACTTTAGCACTTGCGACTAATTGATGATGAACGACTTGATACATACATTGTTCAGGATTCTCATGATGATTAAAAATAACTCCAGAACATGTGTACCCGAATAATGGATACTTATAATTTTTTTGATTATTAATTTCATTAAACGTCATCCAATATTTAACTTTATCTTTATAACGTTTCATCACAACTTCACTGTAACGAACAAAGAAATCAATAACCTTACGATTTTTCCATCCTCCATATTCTTTAACTAAGTGATATGGCATTTCAAAGTGAGATAACGTAATAACGGGTTCAATATTGTATTTTAATAACTCATCAAATAAGTCATCATAGAATCTTAACCCCTCTTCATTAGGTTCTAATTCGTCACCTTTCGGAAAAATTCGTGTCCATGCAATAGATGTTCTAAAGCACTTAAATCCTAATTCAGCAAATAGTGCAATATCTTCCTTGTAATGACCATAAAAATCAACGGCTTCATGATTAGGATAATATTTACCTTCTTCAATTGAATCTGTAATCACTCGATCGATACCGTGAGCTCCACCTGTTAAAACATCGACGATACTGATTCCTTTACCACCTTTATTATAGCCTCCCTCTACTTGGTGAGCTGCAACAGCCCCACCCCATAAAAATTCCTTAGGTAATTGATTCATAGCAGGACCTCCTAATCTAATTTTTTAAATAATTTTCTGCTTCAAAATAGTAAAGAAGCAATGAGTCGATCATTGCTCTTTTAACTCTACTAATTTGTTTATTTTTCGTCATTAAATCCAACGATCATTGTTAATACCATACCAAGTACAAATGATACAATGATTGAAATAATAAATCCAATAAATGGCGTCATATATCCTACTTTAAAGAAGGCAGGAATTGTGGCAATACCAGGCATATTATAACTCCATGAGACTGCATTAAACGCTCCCGCAATCGCTCCACCAATAGCACCAGCAATACATCCGCAAATCATTGGTTTTTTAAGTCTTAAGTTAACTCCATAAACAACAGGTTCTGTAATTCCGAATACAGCTGTAACAGCCGCTGGTAAAGAAACTTCTTTTAATTCCTTATTTTTAGATTTAAAGTATACCCCAAAGGCTGCCCCAGCTTGTGAAAATACAGCAGATGCTTGAAGGGCTGTAAATGTATCAAATCCAAGCGAAGCATAGTTTCCTACTGTAACCGGCGTAATTCCCCAGTGAACTCCGAAGATAACTGCTACTTGCCAAAGCCCCCCAACAACAATACCTGCCACAATTGGACTTAAGTTATATAAGAAATTATATGTATCTCCAATCGCTCCACCAACTGTTGCACCAAATGGTCCAAAAACTAATAACGTAACTGGTACCATAATAGCGATTGTAAACATTGGTGTGAATAAGTTTCGAATAACTGTCGGTAATACTTTTTCAAAGAATTTTGCAACATAAGATGCTAACCATACTGCTAAAATAACTGGAATAACTGATGATGTATAGCTTAACATTTGAATTTGAATTCCTAAAAAGCTTAACTGTGTTCCATCATTCACCATTGCATTATAATCTGGTGAAATTAAGGCACAAGCAATAACAACGGCAATAAATTCATTAACCTTAAATTTCTTAGCTGCTGTAATCGCAATTAAAACAGGTAAGAATGTGAATGCTGTCCAAGAAATAAAATTTAAAACTTGGTATGTTCCATCTGCTGTATCAATCCAATCTAATGCAACTAAAACTCCTAAAATCCCTTGTAAAATCCCACAAGCGGCTAATGTATATAAGAACGGAGCAAAGATACTTGAAATGATATCAATGATTCGACTAAAAATGCCAACCTTCTCTGTTGAAGTTGAGACATTTTCTTCACTAACATCTACTAATTTTAGTACTTGTTCATAAGCATCTTTAACATGATTCCCAATTACAACTTGAAATTGCCCTCCTGCTTCTACCGTTGTAATAACCCCTTGAACTTTACTTGCTTTCTCTTTATTAACCACTTTATGATCGCTTAAAATAAAACGTAAACGCGTTGCACAGTGAGTAACATTATTAATATTTTCATTCCCACCTAAAGCAGCAACTAGCTCTTTGGCTGTCTGTGCATAATCTCTAGCCATTTTAATACCTCCACATCATTTCTCTAACTATCTTGCACACTTATTTTAAATAATAAAGAGCTTTTTGTCATTCTTATTAGAAAAAACAAGAATTTGTATCATACCTTTGAAACTTGTGACATAGACGAAACACCTTGTGACAGAAAAAAGGCGTAAACACAATTACTGTGTCTACGCCTTTTATTTAATTCTTCTTCCAATGGACTCTAAAATAAAAATGACAGGAACTTGTGTCGTAATGTCATACTCTTTCTTATTCTTTTGATTTGTCATATAATACGAAAGATTGTAATGTGACATTTTTGCTAACGTTGAATTCATACTATTTGTAATACTCACGACTGTACAACGTTGCTGTAAAAAGTGTCTGGCTAAATTAATTGTTTGCTCTGTTTCCCCTGATACGGAAAGAACAATAGCAACAATCTCCTCACTAATATGACCAATATTAGGATAAAATGGATCATCTATTACGTAACTCAACTTTCCAATATTAGAGAAATAGCGAGCCCCATACTTTCCTAAAATCCCTGAAGTCCCAACCCCTATAAAGACAATTTGTTGTGAGGCACTAACGATTTCAGCAATTTGATTAATCTTATTTTCAAACTCAATATTATCAATGGTCTCAAAATAATTCATGACTTCTGATATATCATTTAATGGTTGTTTTTCTTTCTTATCTTCCAAATACAACTTGAATTGAACCTTAAATTCCGCATACCCTTCACAGTCTAACTTCTTACAAAAACGCATAATAGCTGAAGTTGAGACATGAACGGCATCCGCCAATTCTCTAATCGTCATATATCGAATATTTTGCGAATTTTGTATAACATAATTATAGATTAACATCTCTACATCTGTAAATTTTTTGATTTGTTCATGATTAAACATACATCTTCCTCTTCATGCAATGATATTCATTAATTAAATGATACTGCTATCATCGTATCATATTCTTTCAGAGAGTTCTATAAAAGCAATTGTTTTTTTTAACCGTTATCATTATAGTTAGTAAAAAATCTTCACGAAACAGAAATGTATTTTACAATTCTACATCAGTCTTAGCTAATGATCGCCGTTAATCCTAGGACAGATTATAGTCTAGAGATTTACTAGCATTTTTGAAGAATATTTATTCTCAACTGCTAGGGAATAGGTACCTAAAAATCTCTCAAAGAAATCTAATCCCACGCTACTAAGGCATTTAAAATTTTTACGATGTAAAAAAACTTATCTGGGCTTATATTCTAAAAAAACAAAGAAAAAAATTTTTTATTATGTATAAAAAATAATTTTAATGTAGACTATATATGTCCTATTTATTTGTTATGATAGACATTAATTAAATAAAATTTAGAAAGTAAAGAGGGATAATTATGAATCCATTTATTGAACAAGCCTTATTAATCAAAGATGAATTAATTAATTACAGACGAATCATTCACGAAAACCCTGAAGTCGGAGCTGTTCTTCCAAAAACAAAAGCATTTGTTATGGATAAATTAAAAGAGTTTGGATATGAACCAACAGAAATTTGTGAGAGTGGAATTGTTGCGACAATTTCAGGTGAAAAACCAGGAAAAACATTCTTATTAAGAGCAGATATGGATGCTTTACCGATGAAAGAAGAAACAAGTTGTGATTTTAAATCAACGAATGGATGCATGCATTCTTGTGGACATGATATGCACACAGCCATGTTACTTGGTGCTGCTAAGTTATTAAAACAAAATCAAAGTCAAATTGAAGGAACGATTAAACTTGTTTTCCAACCTGATGAAGAAGGTTTTACTGGTGCTAAAAAGATGATCGCAGCTGGTGTCCTTGAAAATCCTAAAGTAGATGCAGCAATGGCGATGCATGTCCATTCTGGAACACCTTCGAACCTTGTCTTATGTGGATTAGGAACGACTATTGCAGGGTGCAATCGTTTCAGAATCATCGTTAACGGACAGGGATGTCATGGAGCAATGCCAGAAACAGGTGTCGATCCAATCAATATTGCCGCACACATTTATATTTCTTTACAAGAAATTATTGCCCGAGAAATTGCTACTACTCAACCAGCCGTTGTAACTATCGGTAAATTTGTAGGTGGAGATGCTCCTAATATCATTCCTGGACAAGTGATTATGGAAGGAACTATCCGAAGCTTAGATAAAGAGATTGGAGAATTTATTTTTAATCGCATCAACGATATCGTTGTATCGACAGCAAAAATGTTTAGAGGAGAAGCCGAATTAATTGAGTTATCATCTACTCCACCACTAGCTAATGACAATAAACTTGCGCACGAAGTAACTTCATATGTAAAAGATTTAGTAGGCGAACAAGCAGTTATTTTATTTGAGCAAGGTGGTATGGGATCAGAAGACTTTGCCTCTTACTCTTATGAAGTACCAAGTGTTTATTTAATGTTAGGCGCTGGTACAAAGAATGAAAATCCTTTATTTGGTCAACCAATGCACAATGAAAAGGTACAATTTAATGAAGATATTCTTGTAACAGGCGCCGCTATGCATGCCTATAGCGCTATCATGTGGTTAAAAAATAATAAATAACAGTAGCATGAGATTATTAGATTTAATATTTTATCTATTAAAATGCAGCTCAAAAGTGACAATCAAGGAACTAGCTAAAACGTTCAATGTCTCAACCAAAACAATTCAACGAGATTTAGATAAATTATCTATTTTAGGTATTCCAATTATTATTTATCGTGGAAAAGATGGTGGCGTTGAAATAGATAAAAACTATATTATTGCTAAACAAGTTCTTAAACAGAGTGACTACTGTGCGCTAATCACCTCCTTGTATATTGGAGAACATCTCAGTGAAAGTATTCATGAAGCTTCTTTGATCGATAAATTTCGACTCATGGACCCTAATAAATGCTCGGACATCATCAATCATCTTCAAAAACATTTAATTATTGACTTACCTTCTCCTACTTTTGATTTAGAAACCGAACTCTGTCAAACAATCAATCAGGCTCTAGACAATCAAGTCTTCATTAAATTAAAGATAAATCATGAAGTGATGGAGGTCCTTCCAATCTCCTATGTTTTAAAACCTGAAGGGTTAAGTCTATATTGCTATACAGGTGAATATTTCCTAATCCAATTAGCTCAAATCTGTGAAGCGAATCTTTCACCTAAAATTTGCACCGATATCATCATTGATTACAATGATAATAAAGAAAAAATAAAATTCATTTAATTTAAAAAGTCATTGAAATAGCACACAACTATTCAATGACTTTTTTTATTGAACTTTTTCACTTAAAACCTAACAAAATTAATATTCATTCCCTTTTCACAGCACTCTAGCGCTTGTCGATGACTTTAAAAATTTCAACTTTTGAAATCTAATTCACTTTTTTCTTACTTTAATAAATCCATAATGATCATTAAGCCACCGATAACAGTAAGTACTACACCTAATGTTCGATTTAAAACCTTAGCTGAAGCCTTATTTGCAAATTTTGCTGAGACTCTTGCTCCAATCAGTGTAAAAATCATACATAAAAACAATATTTTTAAATTAGGCATGCCCCCGATCACTAAATGTGAGACCCCTCCTGTTAAGGCAGTAAAAGTCATAATAAAAACACTGGTTCCAACAGCTGTTTTTAATTCATAGCCGAGCACACTCGTTAAAATTAAAAGCAACATCATTCCGCCACCGGCACCCACAAATCCACAAATAAACCCGACTAGTACGCCACATAAAATAGACTGAATAATTTTTGTACGCGTAGGCTTTTCTTCTACTACATCTGGAGCTGTCATAATCGGCCTAACTATAAATTTAATTCCCACAAGAAGGGTCATATACATTGAAAAATTCCCCATCATTTGATTTGGGACCAATTTTGAAAGATAACTTCCAATCATGGTAAAGATTAAAACACTTCCCATCATAACTAAGCCATTCTTGATATCAAGCTTTTTATTTTTTCCATACGTATACGCTGAAATGGCACTGGCTAATACATCCGAAGAGAGAGCAATTCCAACAGCTTGATAAGCTGGCACTCCAAGAAAACTAATTAACATCGGTGAAATCACTGCTGCTGCACTCAATCCTGCTAACCCAGTTCCAATCCCTGCCCCTAAACCAGCAATTAAACAAACTAATAACTTAACTAACAATACTAATCATCTCCCTTCCTTGTATCAATGGGTGCGAAATCCTTTACCACCTCGTAAATATGATTTACAAGTTGGGCAATCTGCCCCCATTGAGTTTCATTCGCATCCATATAATAATAATTTTTCGTTCCCTCCCTTCTCATATTAATCATCCCTGCTTCTTTTAAAATCTTTAAATGATGAGAAACAGCAGGTCTGGAAAGATGCGTTTTCTCTGTAATTTCACCGACACGAATTCCATTACAATCACTTTCTAAAAGCGTCATAATAATAAGTTGCCTCGTTTCATCACCAATAGCTACTAGCGCATCATGGCAAACTTCAAATTCTTTTATAATACGCTTAAGCCTATATTGACACTCCTTCATCTCAGACCTCCTACAATTCAATAACGTGAGGGATAACCTCTGGATCATGCGTCGCTAAAACTTCCACACATCCTTCTTTTTTTGACATTTCCTGAACCCATTTTAATGTCTTTCTCATCTTTTCTTTATCATCAACAGGCCCCGGAAGACGAAGCTCTTCCCATGACTCTTTAGCATAGCCCGTATCTCCTGTTAATAAAACAAATTGTCCTTGATTCTGAACCATTACTAGACTCGTCCCTTTTGTATGTCCTGCTACATCAATAAGTAAGACACTTTCATCACCAAACACATCATAGCTTCTACCAAATGGACCATAACTTGAAACTTTCATCTCAAATGGTTCTAAATTAACACCATTCCAAAAGCGATCTGAATATCGAATATCACCTTTTTGAGCTGCTTCTAGTTCTTCTTTACTTGTCATAATATGCTTAGCCTCTTTCACTAGTTCAAGTCCACTTGCATGATCAACATCTAAATGAGTTAAAAATACATAGTCTAAATCTCTTGGTTTAATTCCTAGCTTTCCAAATTGTTCATCAATTGCCTCTCCTTCAGGTAATCTTGCCTTGCTTGCAAAATTTAATTTCCAAGACATATGCTTTATTTGATCAATTCTAACATCACGATGCCACCCTGTATCAATTAAGACCAATCCTTTCGGATGTTCAATTAAATAAGCAGATACAGGAAGCAAAATTCTCCTTTTTTTACTTCGAAATAACCCTGTATAGGCAATTGGATTACGAGAAACATCTCTAAATGGAACCGCAGGATCAACCCCTACTTCTCCGGTGTGAAACACATGAATTTTAATCTTCTTTTCCATCGCTTAATCACCTCTTTTAGTTTTTATATTCTCTATTAGTTAATTTCATTATTCGTTTATTCTTTTAAACCATGACTAATATAACACATCAAATGTTACATAGTTCAATGGTAAAGAAAATCGAGACCATTAAAAACACTTATTGTCTTAAGCATAAAACCTAATACTAATAAGTGGCATTTAACTTCATTATGACCAAACATCTTCTATATCATTAGACACTTAAATACTTATATTTGCGATATCAGAATGATGTCCTCTTACAAAAAAGGCAATCATAATCAATTTAATCCTATCTTTCTCCACCTCTGTTCATTAATTATAATTATCATCCGCACAAAACTTTTTATAATTATTTTAACCCTACCATAATACATCATTTTTTTACATTTCTTCTTGTTATAATACTATCGAATCGAATTATTAGGAGGGGTCTTATGAAGAAATTTATTGTAGCAATGATGACATGTTTGTTTATGGTTTTTAGTTTATTTGGCTGTTCACCAGCAAATGAACAGGAATCAGATAGCAATCAAGCAGCACAATCTGAAAACGATTCTTCTACAAGTGATCAAGAAGAGAACCAAACTTCCATACCTGAAGATAATAATTCCGATTCTAACACTGATTCAACTAATAAAACTGAATCTGATGATTCTAATCAAGACGATAATTCAGATTCAAATCAAACACCTAACACTCAACAACGGATAAGTCGACTTTATTACTATGATATAGAACAGAATCAAATGTTTTATGTCGATAAGGAAGTAGACGTCATCGAAAATGCCTATGTTAATGCTTTAACTGAAGCACTTAAAGAGAACCAAGACAATAAAGACTTTGTAACAATAAATGAAGATACCTTTGTTACCTCAGCCACACTCGATGAGGAAAGTGGTATCTTAAATATTTATTTTAACGAAAGCTTTCATCTCTCAACTAATCTTGGTTCAGGTATTGAAGCAGGCTTCATTGATGCTTTAGTTAATACATATGGCTACAACTACAATGTCGATAAAGTCGCCATTTATGTACAAAACAAGCTTTACGAAGACCAACGTGGCCCAATGCCAGATGGTTATTTCAAAGTAACAGCAGAAGACGCTGTAAAATATGAATAAAAAGGATACTTGATGTATCCTTTTTTCTTACTCTTGTCTATTCTTTTGTTCCTCAATTCTCCTTCCTTCATATATTATTAATGAAGATAGCAATTAACATTTCATCTATTTAACGTGCTATCTTAACTTAATACTAGGGAGACCTAGTTTGATCGAATAGATAAAATTAATTAAACCTTCTAAAGTGAGCTAGCAAACCTAAGTACTTTAGAAGGTTTTTTTCTATGTCATAAATATATATATCAGAATCAGTCTTTTTGATAGAAAGACCAACTATAGTAGCACTAATTATATAGGTACTGTCCTTTACAAATCAATGTTGCCGGTCCCGTCATATATATTTCCTCACCTACTCGTTCCATAAGTAAGTTACCACCTTTAACATGAACGGTAACGCTAGTTTCGCAATCATAAAGATCTTGACTTAATAAGGCGCAAGCCGCTGATCCAGTTCCACAAGCGAGTGTAATTCCAACCCCCTTCTCCCATGTTAAAACATCGATATTTTTCGAGTCTACTACCTTACATAAATTTACATTCGTTTTGTTCGGATATAGTGGATGATTTTCAATGGCTGCTCCTATTCGTGCCGCCGCCTCTTCATCAATGTTATCCATAAATAATACGGTATGAATCGTTCCCATGAATAAACTACTCACAGTATACGGTACTCCATCAACTTCAAGCATTTGATTAATAAACTTATCTCCGTCACCTGGGAGCGGAACTGATTCATGTTGATAAATAGCACTTCCCATATTTACACGCACTAAACTAGTTAAATCATCACTTTCAATTATTTCAAGTGTCAAAATGCCAGCTAATGTTTCTACCGTAAAAACTTTCGTTTTAACTAACTCATGATCAGTGGCATACTTTGCAAAACAGCGAATCCCATTTCCACACATCGTCGCTATACTTCCATCTGCATTATAAAAAATCATTTGCATTGTAGCTACTTTAGAAGGCGCAACAACAATCATTCCATCTGCACCAATTCCAAAACGTCGATTACAAACCTTTTGTGCTAGTAGAGAATGTTGCAAACCATCTAACTCAGACATCTCAAAAATAACAAAATCATTCCCCGTTCCTTGGTATTTTTCAAACCTTAACATTAAAAATCCCCCTTTATTAAAAAAGGCATATCTAGTTGATATACCTCTTTTTCTTATTCTCTAACAACATTCGTATCATCTTCATAAACTCTGAGCCACTCGCCCTACCAGTGGAGGAAAGCTACGACTTTAATCTTTCGATTAAATCACGTAGCGCAGGGGTCCCCTGTTGTTTTTCTTACTATCTTAAATCTTCTAAAATTTGCGTTTTGTCAGCTGTTTGTTCGTCTTTTTCTTTAATGACACGGGCTGGCATTCCAGCAACAACTGTATTGGGTGCAACATCTTGTGTAACAACAGCTCCAGCTGCAACAACGGCACCCTCTCCAACACGAACACCTTCTAAAATAACCGCATTCGCCCCAATCATCACGTTATCTTCAATAATAACTGGTGTTTTGCTAGGTGGTTCTAACACACCTGCAATAACCGATCCTGCTCCAATATGAACATTTTTTCCAATCGTTCCACGTGCACCAACAACGGCATTCATATCAATCATTGTATTCTCACCGATTTCAGCACCAATATTGATAACCGCCCCCATCATAATAACTGCATTTTCACCAATGCTAACTTTATCACGAATAATTGCTCCAGGTTCAATCCGAGCTTTAATTTGTTTTAAATCAAGCATCGGAATGGCTGAATTACGACGATCATTTTCGATTTCATAATACTCAATTCGCCCTTTATTTTCAGCAAGTACCGATTGAATTTCAGTATACTCACCAAAAACAACTAAAGAACGGCCTTCCCCAAACACACGACAATTTGGAAATTGTACACCGTCTAAATCTCCTTTAACATAAACTTTAACAGGTGTACTCTTTTTTGCTTCTTTAATATATCGTGCAATCTCATATGGATCTGTTAAACTAATTTCACTCATTTCTCTTTTCCCCCTTAATTTGCATGCATCATATCACTCATGTTATATAACTTCGCTTCTTTATGTGTAATAAATTCTGCTGCTTTAATGGCTTGCTCGGCAAAAATCTTTTTCGATAACGCCGTATGCTTAATTTCAATCATCTCATCCGGTCCTGCAAAAATAACCGTGTGCTCACCTGGAATCGTTCCTCCCCGAACAGAATGAATCCCAATCTCTTTTTCATTTCGTTTCATATGATTACCTTGACGACCATAATTATAATCCATCGCTTGATTAAGCTCCTCATTAATTGAGTTAGCAATCATAAAAGCTGTTCCGCTTGGGGCGTCCACCTTTTTATTATGATGCTTTTCAATAACCTCAATATCAAAGTTATCATTCAATAAACGCGTTGCTGTTTTTACTAAGTCAAGCAATACATTGACTCCAAGTGATGTATTACTTGAACGGAAGATTGGAATCTTATGCGAAGCTTCAATAATTTTGGCTTCCTGTGCTTCGCTAAGTCCAGTCGTCGCAATCACAACGGCTGTCTCATGATTCACACAATAATCTAATAAATGATCAATATTTTCTGGCTTTGAAAAATCAATAATCACATCACAATCTACATTAATTTCATATGGATCTGTGAATACTGGATAATCATTCTCATAGCGTTCCGGCTCAATATCAATCCCAAAAACGACTTGAACATTTTCTTGTTCTAATAATAAATCATGGATGATTCGTCCCATCGTTCCATTACATCCACTTAGACCTACATTCAACATCTGATATCACCTCGTGCTATAATCCGTACTTCGTTAGTTCGTCTTGTAAAATTGCTAAATTTTCTGCTGCCATTTCTGTTAAAGGAAGGCGGAGGTTTCCTACATTCATCCCCATGAGATTCATGGCTGTTTTAACTGGAATTGGATTTACCTCAATAAATAAAGTATGCACAAGTCCATTCACACTTAGTTGTAAATCACGTGCTTTATTTACTTCGCCCTCTAAATAGCTACTTACTAAATCATGTGTAACTTTTGGTAAAATATTCGCTAAAACTGAAATTACTCCTTTTCCACCAAGTGATAAAACTGGAATAATGATATCATCATTTCCACTATAAATTGAAAAATCTGTTCCACATAAGCGAGCTATTTCGGCCACTTGTGAAATATCACCACTTGCTTCCTTAATCCCAATAATATTCGAAATCTTTGCTAACTTTGCAACCATCTTTGGTGTTAAATTTACCCCTGTACGTCCCGGCACATTATATAAAATAATTGGTAAATTGACATGACTTGCAATCAACTCATAATAATTCAAAAGCCCCTTCTCTGTTGCTTTATTATAATAAGGCGTTACAACTAACAAGCCATCGACACCAACCGATTCACAATATTGACTCAATTCAACCGCATACGCAGCATTATTACTTCCACTTCCTGCAATGACAGGAATCCGTTTATTAACAACCTCAACCGTGAACTTAATAACCAATTTTCGTTCAGCATCACTCATCGTTGCAGATTCACCCGTTGTTCCACAAATAATAATCGCATCTGTCTCATTAGCAATTTGCCACTCTAGCAGTTCTCGTAATTTTTCATAATCAACTCGATCATTTTTAAATGGTGTTATAATCGCTACTCCTGATCCACTAAACATCTTTCCCATCTCCTACAAATAATCTAACAGTAATTCAGCAATCTGAACGGTATTCGTTGCTGCACCTTTTCTAATGTTATCGGCAACCACCCATAAATTTAAACCTGAATCGACACTAAAATCACGTCTAATTCGGCCAACATGAACTTCATTATGCCCTTCAACATCAATAGGCATTGGATAATCGAGCGAATTTTCGTGACCATGTACTACTAAGCCATCCACGCTTTGTAGTATCCTATAAACCTCTTCTAACTCAAACTCACGCTCAAACTCCAAATTCATCGAAACAGAATGTCCATACTTAACAGGCACTCGTACTGTTGTTGCTGTTACTTTAATATTTTGATCTCCTAAAATTTTTTTCGTTTCCTCAATCATTTTAACTTCTTCTTTTGTGTACCCATTATCTAAAAATACATCGATATGGGGTAAGCAATTTCCAACAATCGGATACGGATAAAACTCAGTTGTTCCCGCTTCTAAATCATGAAGCCCCTTCACCCCTGAGCCAGATACAGCCTGATAAGTCGAATACACAATGCGTTTAATTCCAAATGCCTCATGTAACACTTTTAATGGAACGACGGATTGAATCGTTGAACAATTTGGATTCGAAATAATGTAGTCATTATGACTTAAAACATGAGGATTCACCTCTGGTACAATAAGTGGAATTTCGGCTTCCATGCGCCAAGCGCTAGAATTATCTACTACTCGTACTCCTTTACTAGCCGCAATCGGAGCAAACTTCTTACTAATTCCACCGCCTGCTGAAAATAAAGCAATATCAATTTCTCGATCAAAAGATTGTTCTGTTAATTCTTCAACAACATAAGTTTTTCCTTTAAACTCAATCGTTTTTCCAGCTGAGCGACTTGATGCAAAGCAATATAACTCCTTAATTGGAAAATTTCGTTCCTCAAGTACTTTTAAAAAGGTTTGTCCCACTAAACCAGTAGCCCCTACAATTGCAACATTAATCCCATTCATTTTACACACTCCCTAATAAACATTTAATAAACGACACATTTCATCATACAGTTCAACGCCATTTAATAAAACATTGTCACTAAAATTAAATTTCGAATGATGCAGTGGATTTGTAAAACCAAGCGCATCATTACGAGATCCTAGCATAAAGAATAATCCTGGAACCTCTTTTTGATAATAAGAGAAATCTTCTGCAATCATCATCGGATCAATTTCAATCATTTTCTCACCGAGTGTTGAGTGACACACTAACTCAAATAATGATTTATCATTCACAATACATGGATACATATCAATAAATTGCGTCTTTACTTTGGCATTAAACATCGTCTCAAGTCCAGTATTGATCTCTACAATACGTCGCTTAATCGTTTCATAAACTTCTTCACTAAATGCGCGAATCGTTCCTGTCAGTTCTACTTTTTCAGCAATAATATTTCGACGCTCTCCACCATGAATCGTACCAATGGTGAGGACGCCCCCATCAATTGGATTCAAATTTCGACTCACAATACTTTGATAACTATTGATTAACTGAGCCATTATAATGAGCGCATCATTTGCTTTATGAGGAATCGCTCCATGCCCACCTTGACCTTGAATGACAATATCAACCTCTCCAGTTTGAGCTGTCATCACACCTGATCGAAGCCCAAACTTTCCCTCCTCAATCTCTGGATATAAATGTAGACCAAATATAAACTTCACCTTATATTTTTTTAATACTCCTTCTTTGACAATAACCTCAGCTCCGCCTGGACCTTCTTCTGCCGGTTGTAAAATGAATAATACGCTCTTTTTTAACGGTTCAATCTTTGATAAATGAGTCGCAAATCCAAGTAAAATAGCCATGTGACCATCATGACCACATCCATGCATTTTTCCCTGATGTTTAGATGTAAATGCAACGCCAGTCTCTTCTGCTAAACTCAATCCATCCATATCTGAGCGAAAAGCAATACATTCATCACTTTCACCTTTTCGATAAGCTAACAATCCTGTTTTTGCGGTTGATTCGATCTCGTATCCTAAAAGTTCTAATTGTTCTTTTAAATATGCTGATGTTTTAAACTCACAAAACCCAAGTTCGGGAATTTGATGTAAATACTCTCGATGCGTTGTTAAAATTTCTTTTAAATCCATACGCCGTTCCCCCTTTACAAATTCAACTCATTCGATAAGGCGCGAACTGCTTTTTCTTTATCTTTTTTATCAATTGTATACGAAATACTAATTTCTGATGTTGTCACTTGCCTAAAGGAAATCTCGTTATCCGCTAAAATTCTAAATAGGCGACCACTTACTCCACTTTGATTTCTCATTCCAATTCCAACGACTGAAATTTTTGTAATTTCATTCTCTATACTAATCTCAACTTTACCCTCTAAATCCCTCATCACCTTTTCAATTATAAATAAATCATCTTTTGGTGCAGTAAAAGAAACATTAATATACCCATCAACTGGTGCTGTTTGACTAATCATATCCACATTTACATTTTCAATCGCTAGTTTTTCAAATAAAGTCGCAACATGATCTAAGTTATATAAAATATGACTAACTGTTACCATTAAAATATCATCACAAACACTTAACCCCGTTACTATATTCCCTTCCATTTTCTCATCATACTCCTTAATATAAGTTCCACCCACATCATTTATACTTGAAGCTACATAAATTGGAATATTATATTTACATCCAATTTCAATAGCACGTGGTTCCATCACACCTGCACCAAGGCTTGCCATCTCCATCATCTCTTCATAACTAATAACATCAAGTTTTTTCGCCTCTTTATACAGTCGTGGATCGACGGAATATATGCCATCAACATCTGTATAAATATGACATGGACAACCAAGTTTCGCTGCTATAGCAACTGCTGTTGTATCTGATCCTCCTCGACCAAGTGTTGTAATATCGCCATTTTCATTCACCCCTTGAAAACCAGCAACAACTACAACTTTCCCTTCTTTTAAATAATTCTTAATTTTCTCATCATCAATTTCCAAAATTTTATTTTTAGTATGCGGTCCATATGTTTTAATTCCAGCTTGAAACCCAGTTAGAGCAATAGCGTCATATCCAAATTCCTGAAAGGCCATCGACAACAACGCAATGGACACTTGTTCTCCAGTGGATAAAATCAAATCCATTTCTCGTTTATTGGGATTTATCGCAATCTCTTTTGACATCTCCACTAAATAATCCGTCGTTTTCCCCATCGCCGATACGACAACCACCATATCATTTCCCTTTTCCTTTTCCGCAATGACTCGTTTTGCAATCCGTTTAATCTTCTCAGTTGTTCCAACTGATGTCCCACCATACTTATGAACCAAAATCCCCATATTCTCATTCCCCCTATAAAACTTCTAAAGCTAGTAATTCCTCTAACGTTTGTCGTTTACAAATCACTCGACTTTTTCCATTTTGAACCGAAACAACCGCAGCCTTCGGAATCTTGTTATAATTTGATGACATCGAATATCCATACGCACCGGTTGAGGCAATAATCAAGATATCACCTGTTTCAATACCCTTAATATCAACATCTGTGATAAGAATATCACCACTTTCACAACATTTTCCTGCGATCGTTACTTGCTTTTGATCCCCTGTTCTCATTTTATTCACAATCGCACACTCATAACGTGCTTGATATAACGAAGGTCTGATATTATCAGTCATTCCACCATCTACACTGACATAGGTTCGAACATCTTTAATATCTTTCATCGATCCAACTGTATATAGCGTACTTCCAGCATTTGCGACAATGGAACGTCCTGGTTCAATAATCAACGTCGGTACGTTAATCCCTAATTTCTGACAAGATTTTTCTACTTTTTCAATCATAGCTTCACAAAATTGTTGAATGGTTTTTGGTTGATCATTTTTCGTATAATAAACGCCAACTCCTCCTCCTAAATCAACTTCTCTAATTTGAATGCCGTATGTTTCCTTAATCTCCTTAACTAAACTCATCATAATATCTACTTCATCTAAAAAAGGTTCTACATCAAAAATTTGTGATCCAATATGTGCATGTAATCCAACCAGTTGTAGATGCTCATATCGATGAAAACTGGCTAAACACTCATATAAATCCCCATTAGTCAAAGTAAATCCAAATTTCGAATCAATTTGTCCCGTTTTTATATAATCATGTGTATGTGCCTCTATACCAGGGGTAATTCTCAAATAAATCGCTTGCGATGTGCCTCTTTCCTTACAGAACTGTTCTAGCAAATCAAGTTCATAATAGTTATCAACAACAAATCGACCTACTCCTAACTCAAGCCCCATTTTAATTTCATCAATGGTCTTATTATTTCCATGAAACAGTACATTTTCCATTGGAAACTGAGCTTTATTCGCCGTGTATAGTTCTCCACCAGATACCACATCTAAATATAATTCTTCTTCTTTGATGAGTTGACACATATGAAGTGGTAAAAAGGCCTTCCCAGCATAAGCGACTCGATTTCGATGTTCTTTCACTTTGAAATGTTTCACATATTCGCGGCAATTCTCTCGAGCAAGTTGTTCATCAAAGACATATAAAGGGGTTTGATACGTCTTAGCAAGTTCTAAACAACTGACTCCTCCGATATAAAGTTCATCATTTTTTACTGACATCGTTCCTTGTAATTTCATTTTGTCGTCCTTCCTTTTCGTCATAAAGAGGCTCACATTTACAAATAAAAGCTCCCTCATTTGAATCATACTAAGGGAGCTTCGAAAAATACTATCCTAAAATAGATGATAACAGGATAGTCTCTATTTCTTAAATGTAGCTCAACACAAATTTGCATTTGTGACAGTGATGCATATATTCTATACACCCCCAGGTCTATAACCTTAAAGCTTCAGTTATAGCCTTCGGCGGTTATTCCTTTCTTCATACTTCATTGCGCTTACCTCATTATGAATACTCTTAAGAACCGCAGCCTCTACCTTAATTATTTATTATTAAGTTATTAATTATTTTAAACATTTTCCATTATTTGTAAATAACATCAAACAAACTTAGTATATTCAAATCATTTAGCCTAATATTTCACTAACTCTACAATTAAAACTATATTCAATACCTAATAAATTTATACGGTACATTTCAGTTTTAATTAATTATTTATTACTAACCCAATCAGCCTATCTCATATTATATTAAACCCTAGGTTCTTTTGATTAAGGTTATTAGGGATTTTATTTTGTCGTTGATTAAGATATGATATAAATGATATAGTCATTTTTATCTATAAAGAAATGAGGTGACAAGATGTTTGAAGAGTTTGTGATGCAACCTTTATCTATGCTTTATGAAGATGGAACTTACGATGAAATCCCTTATTGTGCGAATTGTAATCTAGAAGTTGGACCAGGTGGGCGTGTCGATTCACGTTTCCCAATGCAGGATGATTATAATCGTTGTCGTGAATGTGTAGGGAAATAATAAAAACCACTTGCCGCTCTTGAAACGGTAAGTGGTTTTTTTGTTATGACAGATTGTAATATGAAGTGCGATACCTAAAGAAACCTCAATACTAGATTGAGGTTTCTTTTATTCAATTAACGCACGGTATCTAATGTTTCTTTTAAAATTGAGACGGATTTAGTTAATTGTTCGAGTTCTTCTGGACTAATATTTAAGTTAAAGACTTCGCGAATTCCGTTACGATTGACAATCGCAGGCACACCGGTAAAGATATCATGAAGACCATATTCACCATCTAAATAAGCTGACACTGGTAAGACTGAGTTTTCGTCATTTAGGATAGCTTTAACAATACGCGTGATACACATCCCAATTCCGTAATAAGTGGCGCGTTTACGTTCAATAATATGATAAGCAGCATCACGGACGTTGACATAGATTTCTTCTAAATCTTCTCTTTTATATTCTGGATGATCTTTAATAATATCGAAGATTGGTTTGACACCGACGCTTGTATGTGACCATAATGGCGTTTCAGTATCACCATGCTCACCGACAATATAACCGTGAACGTTACGAGGATCGACGTCTAAATATTTACCCATTTGGTATCTTAAACGAGCGGTATCAAGTGTTGTTCCGGTCCCAATGACACGATGTTTTGGTAAACCTGATTCTTGCCAAGCAATATAAGTTAAGACATCAACAGGGTTACTTGCAATTAACAGAATTCCATTAAATCCTGATTGCATAACATTTTTAATAACATCACGCATGATTTTCGCATTTCGTTCAACTAAGGCTAAGCGTGTTTCTCCGGGTTGTTGATTAACACCAGCTGTCACAACAACGATATCGGCTGTTTTACAGTCTGAGTAATCTCCAGCCCAGATTTCAATTTTTTCTGGGCCAAATGGAATCCCGTGATTTAAGTCCATGGCTTCACCAACAGCTTTTTCATGATTAACGTCAATTAGAACTAACTCCTCAGCTCCACCTTGGTTTACCATTGAATACGCAAAGCTCATTCCAACAAATCCTGTACCAACTAATACAACACGTCTAGTTCCAGTCTGCATAGCGACTACCTCCTTTAGTTTTACTTCATTAGTATGTACGAATTAGTCATTTCTAATTGCGAAATTTGTCGAAAACATTAGAGTTATGTTATAGAACTTGGTGATATAATGATTAATAATTATCCACTTTTGAAAGGAGAATAAAGATGTTAGCATTAAGATATACTAAACTAGAAGATATTGAACGTGTCATGGAGATTATTAAACAAGCTCAACAATATTTCAAAGAAAAGGGAATCAATCAATGGCAAAATGGTTATCCAAATGCTAAAGTCATTGAAAATGATATTAAAAATGGACATAGTTTTGTCTTAATAAAAAATAATGAGATTGTTGGAACCATCGCTATTTCTTTTGAAGGAGAAGCTACTTATAATAAAATTTTTGAAGGGGATTGGAAAAGTAATGATAACTATGCCGTCATCCATCGGATTGCAGTTGATCATGAGTTAAAAGGAATCGGGCTCTCATCTGAAATGATTAAACAAACTGAATTAATGTGTAATAAAAAAAGTGTTGGTAGCATTAAAGTCGATACACATGAGGATAACCAAGCGATGCAACGCTCTCTTATAAAAAATGGATTTGATTATTGCGGTGTCATTTATCTAGCTGATGGCAGTAAACGTGTAGCTTTTGAAAAATGTTTATAATGAAATAAAGCCTATATCGAAAATTGATATAGGCTTTATTTTATTTATTATTCAGCTAATTCTTCTACTGGTTGCGGTTTAACAATTTCTTTTTCAATTCCAACAATATTTAAGATTTTTTCTGAGCGTTCTCGCGTTGAACCTGTGATAACTTCATACTTCACATTCTCTGCATTTAAGAAGTTTAAGATTGCATCATCCACCATTTGAGCAACTTCTTCATCCTGCCAACGAACTCCATCTTTTTTATATCCAAATTCACGAGGTACAAAGAAGATATAGTCGTACTGAGGTAAGTCACGAATTGCTAAACTATATAAGTCATTTAAAATCTCAATTTCTTTTTTAGTACGTTTTTTATCTCCAAGCATTAAGCGTCCATAAATATATGGAACAAATGTTGCGTAATCCGTAACTGCATATTCATGTCCATCTAATGCTTTTTCTAAATGTAATTGTCCTAAATAAATTCCGTATTGCTCTGAAATTGATTCGATCATTCCTTTATCACGTAAATAATCGGTACTATATTCAGTCGCAACCCCGACATTAATATCACGGATTTTCATATCCACATATAATTGTTGAATTAACGTTGTTTTACCACATCTTGGTCCACCTAGAATTGCAATTCTTACTGTCATTTTTCACTTCTCCAATGTATAGAAATTTTTCATCATAAGCAGCTCTTTTGAAGTTAAATTATATCAATAAATGAAACTTTTTTCAACGACAATTTGTTTCAAATTAAGACATAATATACCAATTAAAAAGTAAAAAACCTTATCATAAGGATAAGGCTTTATTTATTATTTTTGCGTTGTACGGTATTGAATGGCTAATCCTTTTAAGAAATTACGTAAGTAACGATCGCCACACTCTTTATAATTTTTATGTCCTTCTTTACGAAGTACGGCACTTAATTCGCCCTTTGAAATTTTAACACCCGCTAATCCTAAAATATCAATAACTTCCTCTGACGTTAAAGATAGTGCAATTTTTAATTTCTTTAATACGATATTATTAATGTTATTACGTCTTGTAATACTAACTGGATTTTCAGGTTGTCCAGATTTCTTTTCTTGTGGACCACGTTTAAACGTAATTAATCCATTTAAGAATGCATCTAACATTTTATTGTTACATGGTAAGGTTTCATTACTGTCAGCATCTTGAAAACCAAATTCTTCTTTTACTTTGGTTAACATTTTTTTTACTTCTTCCTCTGTGACTTCTACTCCACCAAGTTTGAAAATTTTAACCATTTGTCCATCTTTTAAGTTTAGTGCATATCGAATACGAATTAAGATATCGTTATTATTCATGTTAGAACCTCCGTTTTTTGATACATCTTTTTTATTATACCAAATTATCTATATAGGAGCAGAAATGTATTTTACAATTCTACATCGGTCTCAATTAAAGGTATCTATTTATTATTTTTAATCATACTAATACTAAATCTATACCTTTCAAAATTCGTTAATTTAATCCCATATTATTTGTAATACTTTTTTAATTTATCGTTCACTGTTAAAAAATTAATATTTCCCCTAATATAAATATCTTATTCTAGCTGCTATATAAAATAAAAAAAGTCATTATAACCTATTAATGATCCTTTCGACAGTAAAAAGCACTTATCTAAAAGATAAGTGCTTTTTACTATAATGATTTTGGTGTGACTAATTCTAAATGATAGAAATCTTCATAACCATAATCTCCAACATGATTTAAGTAAACACGAATAATGGCACGAATATTTGTACCACAGCTACGAAGTTCATCCTCTAATTCATCACTGTTATGATAGTCAATTAAACGATCTACCACTTCAGCAATTGTTGAGCGATCCAGCTCTAAAAGCTCCACATTAGACTCAATATAACTTCCTTCACGTAAGAACATCACTAAATAATGTTGATCCATCTTCTAAACCTCCTGCTGTCATATTTCCTTTATTATATCATAACTCATATTTTCTTAATCAGTTGAACAATATATTAATGAAACGACTTTTTTCGACACTATTTTCTCTTTTTAGTCGACAAGTTATGTAAATCACAGTATACTTAGAAAGATTTGCAACAAGAAATCTCGCTAAAGGGTGTGAAAATATGCGCTTAAATAAATTTATTAGTGAATCTGGAAAAGCTTCTCGACGTGGAGCTGATAAACTAATTGAAGAAGGACGCGTGAAAATTAACGGTCGTAAAGCTAAAATCGGTGATCAAGTGAAGCCAGGTGATGAGGTTATGGTTAATGGGCAACGTATTCGTTTGGCACGTAACAATGTCTATCTTGCTTTAAATAAACCTGTTGGAATTACATGTACTACTGAGAAAAATGTTAAAGGAAATATCGTTGACTTAGTTAACCACCCATTACGCGTGTTTAATATCGGTCGTTTAGATAAAGATTCAGATGGTTTAATTTTATTAACAAATGATGGTGATATTGTTAATAAAATTTTACGTGCTGAAAACAATCATGAAAAGGAATATATTGTATCTGTTGATAAGCCAATCACACCTGAATTCGTTGAAAAAATGTCTAAAGGCGTTCGTATCCTTGGAACAAAAACATTACCATGTAAAGTTGAACAACTTTCAAAATATGAATTTAAAATTATCTTAACTCAAGGATTAAATCGTCAAATTCGTCGTATGTGTGAAGCATTAGGATATGAAGTTTATCGTCTTCAGCGTGTTCGAATCATGAATATTCACTTAGGTAACTTACCCGTTGGACAATGGCGTGACTTAACTAAGAAAGAAAAAACACGTTTATTCCAAGACTTAAATTATACACCGCAAGAATGGTAGTAAAAACTCGCACCTAATATTAGGTGCGAGTTTTTATTTATATTGAATTGTTGATAGCCCATGCTTAGCACAACAATCATTAGTAATCTTAACGACAAGTTGATGAAGTTTTTCTTCATATAGCTTACGATACATTTCATCTTCTTTCATTGAACTTGAAACAAAAATAATGTGATTATGTAAAACCTTTGAATGTGTGTGTGTAGCAACCACATAATCAGAGTAGTCTTTTAAAAATTGAGTGGCAAACTCGATTCCAATTTGGTGAGCTACCTCTGGTTTAACATACTCATCAACAGGAAATCGTTGCATAATATGATAAGCTGACTCTAGTTGATGAATAGGTTCATTTGTCGTTGTGAATTTATAAATAAGTTCACTATCCCCAGTTTTTTTCTTATCTATGATGGCATCAATTTTCTTATGGTAGTCTTTGGTGATCTTATAAATCTTGATGAATGCCATAGGCTCACTCCCTTTATCAACATGATACATACTTCTACATTATAATACTCCTAAAATTTCTAATTTTCAAACAAATTACGACTTTTTCTCCACTTCGTGTTATTTTTTAATCTGCTTCATTTCGCTTCATTTGTTTCATTAATTCTTTTGTTTTTATATCGCTTTTCATCGATTCACTAATTTTTTGTAAAGCTTTATTGTAAGTAAATGTATCCAGTTGTGTCTGCTTTAAATAACTTAAAGTTAGATGAGGATAACTCACATAGCAAGCGGATATTGCCCATGCGATTGCCATACGAACGTAGTACCCTGAATGCTGAACCTGATCTAATTCCCGAAGAACATCTGTTACATATTGGTTATCTACATAGTAAATTAACAGCATAACAACAGCAAATCTCACTTCAAACTCTTGATCCGACGAAAGATAAGAGGTAATCATAGGCCAAAATTGTTTTTGATACTGCTTCGTAATCTTGAGTCCAGAACAAAAACTATCACAAACAGACCAATTATTAATCTGAGGCACAAAAATTTGAATGTGCTTCATCACTTCATGAATAGAAATATCTTTAATATAGCCAATGACCATCCCTCTTAGCATAATTTCTTCAAAGTAAATATCATCATTTTGGTTCAAAAATTCACGCCAATTTTCTTTTGCGATTTGCTTTGCGATTTTACGTAAGACTGGTAAACGAACACCTAAAATATCCGGTGTTCCCGGAAGCAAACGAGATGAAAACCGCTGATAACTTGGTTCTGCTAATTCTAAAAGTTGTGCTTTAACATTCATATGAAATCCCCTCTAAAGTTAGCAAATACTTTTTCATCTCTAGCCCCGCTGCAAAACCGACGAGTTTTCCATTGCCACCAATCACACGATGACAAGGGATGAGAAGTAAAATAGGATTTTTATTATTCGCCATTCCTATCGCACGCGAAGCTTTTGGGTTGTCAATCTGTTCTGCGATTTGTTTATAACTATAAGTTTTTCCACAAGGAATATTTCGAAGGGCTTGCCAAACTTTCTGTTGAAAATGAGTTCCTGCTGGAGCTAATGGTAAGTCGAAAGATTGGCGCAGTCCATTGAAGTATTCATCAAGCTGCTTGACTGCTTCTTTAATTAAGTCCGTCTCTTCTTGAATGGCATTTTCAATTTGTAAAAGATGTGCTAAGTATAAATTTGTAATTCCTCGATCATTGTGTACAATAACTAATTTTCCGATTGGACTTTCATAATAGTGATAATACTTCATTTCTTTCACCTCTTATACAATCTTTAATCCCAAGAGTTGTGCTAATTGAACAGCTTGTTCTGTTGAGACAGTTAACCCCTTTAACTGTTCCATCGGAATGATGACTTGATAAATCTCACACGTCGAGAAATCTAAAGTAGCTAATGAGGTATTAATAAATTCACTTTCAGATAAATTACAAGTATCATAACTTACCTTCCTGTAACTACACTCATTAAAACTACTATTCATTATTTGATTATTAATAAAATTCACCGACTTAAATTTACTGTATGAGAAGTTTGCATAACGTGCAGTATTATCCTTAAATAATGTATTCTGAATACTACTATTTGAAAAATCACTTCCAGTTAAACGACAATTAATAAACTCACAACGATGAATTGTTCCATCCATCAATTTAAGATGAGATAAATCACAGTTATCAAATGTCGTATCTGTTAAATCAATTCGGTCGAATTGACAACTTTCAAAGATTACATTTTTAAAATAACATTTATTTAAATACAATCGATCAATACATTGATCTGTAATCATTGTATTTTCAAATAGAGCTCCTTCAAGATACGGATCATCCATGATGGCTTCCTCAAAAATCAAATCTTCTTTGGAATATTTCATTCGCTTTGGCTTCTGAATTTTTTGCATACTTTCCTTTTCCCCTATGTTATTGTTTATTCCATCATACCATGCACTATCATGATAAAGAAGAAATTCTTTTTTAAAGACAAATTTATCTTTTCCCACACAGTATATCAGTCATTTTCTTTATAAAAATCCGTGCATATTATCTCCTCTAATATAACAGATTTTTTATATCCTCATATTTTCTATATTTACTATTACAAACTAAATGTTTGAAGTTTTTATCATTCCCCCTCCTATAGTCTCAGTAAAATTTTTGTAATGAACAAAATTTACTAAGATTTACATCTTTCTGATTGTTGAATGTTTACAGATTGATTTTCTGCTATACTAATTAAAAAATTAACTCCTTTTTGCGATTATGAGTTAGCTTATATTGTATATCTGCTTTAAAATCACTGAATAACATAACATTCAATCCCTTTTCTTAAAAAAATCCTCTCAATGCTGATTGTTCCATCCTTTCATCTTTTTCCATGTGCCCTTTTGGGAAACACCAATGTCCATTTTTTTTACTTTTTACAGCCAAAAACTCAATCTTATTAAATAAATTTCTATATTTAAACCCAAAAATAATCTAGATATTTTAATTCAGCTTAGTTCTTATAATACTTTGATAGTAAGACTGATTATAGTCATGATAAAAATTTTCCTTATAGAAAATTTATCGTGGCTTATATAACTATAATTACTCCACATGATTTTTCAATATTTATCTTTCTCTCTCCTATATTTTAAATCAACGAAAAATTACCATATATATAATTTTAGATAGAATTATTTTATTAAATATTTCTTCACTTTTGCATTCCCGTTATTAGACGATTATCCTACATAATAAAAGGAGCTATCTCCAAATAACTAAATCTCTCCAGTTATTTTGAAGACTGCTCCTCTATTTCAAGATTATATCAAAATTTAATACTTATTTCATGTATTTGGAAACTTAACAAGTGCCTGGCTTTTTATAATTGGCACTTCCTGTGTTAACTGAATAACTGATTGAATCAATCCTAATAAGTCGGCATTGTTAGCTCCAATAATTCGTTGTTGAATTTGCAGACTATAATAATTTTCATAAGGCTGTTGAATCGGATAAATGGTATTAACAGCTGTTATCATTGGTTGCACTAATTCTTGTCGAATACTAGCATACGGATTAAAATGTCCTCGACTTTCTAGCATAAATGTTTGCCCCGTGGCAGGACACGTCACACCCAATGTTCCGTTCATATTAATATATCCTGCTTGACAGGTTAGTTTTCTTGAGAGGTCTTCTTCATCTAAAATGAGTTTAAGTTTGTTATTTTCTAAGTTATAAAGACGAGCAATGGCATAGTCTCCACTTCCGCCTGTCCGTCCCGTAATAAGAATTTGACTATGATTTGTTTTTAAAAAATCTCCTAAAAATAAGCGAATATCATATCCCGTTAAATCTAATTGAAATCTCAATTTTCTATCATCCATATAATGAATCAACAATTCAAATTGTTGAATGTAAGATTGACTTGGACTATAAGGTGTCCCAAATAAAACGACTTTTTCACAATTATAATCCCCATCTACATCACCATATTGAATACTAATTACAGTTTGGTCAACTTGCATATCCCCCATTCCTCCTCTCATATCTTTAAATTATATGACAGGATTTTGAGAAACATGTTATAATGTGAAAAAATCCATATAAAAGGAGTTGTTTGTTTGAAGCAAACATTATTACTGCAATCCGTCCAATAAGGGAGGATTGACATGCATCCTCCCAGACCTATAACTAATTAGTAGGAGGAACTGAAAATGACATTAATCATTAAATGTGAAGAAAAAACTGAATTTGAAATGATTTATCACTTTATAAAAGAAGCTTTTGAAACAGCGACTGTTTCTGACGGTACTGAACAAGACTTCGTTAACATGCTTCGCGTGAGTGAAAACTATATTCCTGAACTAGCATTAGTCGCAACAGACAACAAACAATTAATTGGACATATCATGCTTACAAAATTTGCGTTTAAGGGAATGCTTCTTTTAGCCCCACTCACTGTTAAATTAGATTATCGCCATCAAGGAGTTGGAACAAAACTCGTTCAAAAAGCTTTTGAGTTAGCAAAAGAAATGAACTATACGTCAGTCGTTGTATTAGGTGATCCTGATTATTATGGTCGATTTGGATTCAAACCTTCTGTGAACTTTGGTATTACTTGTACAAATGAGATTCCTTCAGAGTATGTTCAAATCGTTGAACTACAAGAAGGAGCACTAGATTCGGTTAATGGAACAATTTCATTCTAAACACGAGAAAAGGGAAATCAATATGATTTCCCTTTATATATATTTTGGATTAATTAAACTACTCGGCTGTTGAATGAACTTTTAATTAAATCTTTGATTTGAACTCCACCATTGGATTTTCTAAATGCTGATTTACAATATAGCCTCCTTCTTCATTTGGCTTTGAAGATATCGCTTTAATACAATATACTCATCCTCTTTTTAAAATCTCAACTCTATTTTAAAAAAGTTATTCACCGTAGCCCATCTCTACGACAAATAACTTTTACTCATATACTATGATTAAAAAAAACGATCCACTTGTATTAGACATACACTTCCCACTTAGAGAGTAGTAATTTAGAATAGAACCATTCATCAACGAATGTGAATGTTAGGGTACATCGGGTAATGTACATTCATATCATTTAAAAATAGTAATCTATTCTATATTCACTCTCTCTAGTTACAGTATATCGAACACTGTCGAATTATCCAAGTGTGCAAACGCACACAATGAGATGAATTATCAATATAAGAATCCATTATCGCATACTTCTAAGATTTAAGCTATATTTTTTGCTAATTTTTGCTATAATTAATAGAATAAATGATATAAACGATGTATCTTTTCATCTAATGTTTGAACACTAAAGATCCCTGCTTCTTTAATATATGGTTTTTCATCAATCGTTACCACGATAGCTGGAACAGAAAAAATATTAAAAGATGCTGCAAGTTCTGCTTGTGTATCTACATTAATGAGATGAAGTTTAATTTCAGGATACTGTTTTAATAATTGTTCCACTTTAGGAAATAGTGCAAGACATGCACTACACCTAGAACTTTTAAAATAGTGCAGAGTCATCATAAAATCATCCTTTCTTTTTAAATTTATGCTATCAATTTCTAGTGTTATTAATATCAAATGGGGGGCCTGTATGAAAGTCAAATATTTAATCATTGCTGCCATTACAACTTTTTTAATTATTAAATTACCACTCAAGCCATATGTTATTGTTCACCAATATGATAATTATCTTGACATAGCACTAGAACATATCGATTTAACTGGGGTGGATATTCCTTTCATAGTAGAGACAGTTGATACTGCAGGTGGATATGAGGTTCAACTCAACTGGAAAGAGGTTTTAACACTAATTGCGATTAATCGAGAGAATAATTTATATAATCTTGATGAAACGATAATCAAAACAGCAGCTTCTCGATTCATTGATGGAGAGAGAGTAAAATCCCTAGATGAAGTGTTAGTCGATTCTCTTTACACGAATGAAGAACGTGAGCGTGCTAAGACATATATGGAGGACTTAAAATATGAAGGTTATACCCCTCATAAATTACAGCCTTCTGCGAAGGAAACTTTATTTATTAATCAGTTAGTTAATCCCGCTAAAATCAATTATAGAAAAACAGGGATTTTACCGTCAATTACAATTGCTCAAGCTATTCTAGAATCTAACTGGGGCCAATCTGAATTAAGTCGTAATGAGTATAACCTCTTCGGAATTAAAGCGGATGATTCTTGGGATGGAGATTATGCTACTTACACAACGACAGAGTATGATAATGAAGTAATTGATGCAGATTTTCGTGAATATGATAATTGGCTGGCTTCAATCGAGGACCATGCGAACTTCTTATTAAATAATGAATGTTATCATGAAGCAGGTGTATTTGATGCCAAAAATTATCGCATTCAAGCTAAAGCAATTGAAGTGGGGGGATATAGTACAGCTGTGGACATCGCTGGAAATCCTGAGTATGCAAAACGACTTTGCGAACTAATCCGTCAATATAACTTACAACTTCTTGATCATGAAGTTATGCATGATTAAATGTATCGATTATTTATTACAGGAGATGTTTAGTCGACTGATTATTAATTACTTTTCCTATTTCAATGAAATTTTTTAAAGCAAAAAAGGAACCGATTTTTAAATCAGTTCCTTTTTTTGCTTTAGTCGCTAAATACAAACAGAAATAATTTCTACATTTACGATAGCAATCTAAATATTTGATAGTTATACCCCTCAAGTCAGACTATAGTCTGGGGGCCACCTATGCTACGGAGTAAGTTTACGAACTCGTAGCTTTCCTCCCCTGATAGGGCTTGGGTCACCTAGCGATTTCTGAAAGAAATCTAATCCTCCACTACTAGGGCTTTAGTTTTTATCGTGCAAAAAACTTAAATAGACTTATATAAATTATTTTTCGTTTTATATATAAATCGCTTTTGATAAGATGAGACACTTTTAAAATCCTACTTTGCACCAGTGATATTTTTATGTTTAAATAGTTACTCCCCTATTTGACTCTTAGCAAATTTTAAAAAGTTTAAATATTTTTCTTTTTGTAAAGATGATTTTAAATAGATAAAATTGAATTCACGACTGAGGTTAAACCCTTCTACTTGAATCTGTTTTAATTCTTTTCTTTCTAATTCTTCTTTAACAGCTTCTTTATAAATAACCGTTACACCGTGATTTTGCTTGATTAGATACTTTAAAAGTTTTAGATTTCCAATTTCATCAATTTGTTTAAATTGATTAAGTGAACTATTCGTATTAGCGAGTAATTTCTCTAAGATATCTCGACTCCCTGATCCAAATTCACGGATAATGAGTCGTTGTTTTTTTAATTCATCTATTGTAATAATGTCATTTAAGTTACTATTAGCTGCTGCTACTAAAATGAACTCATCCTTCTTAAGTAAATGATGCTCGAATTGCTCTTTATCAAAATATCCTTCGATAAAGGCAAATTCTATTTTACCTTTTAAAAGAGCATCGATTAAATGAGTTGTATTTTGAACTTTAAAGTTAAGTTGAATATCTGGAAACCTCTTTAGATAAGCATCTAAGATGGTCGGCATGACATAGTCTACTATCGTTAAGGTTGCCCCAAAATTAAGTCGCACTTGTTTTGTTTTTAATTCATACATCTCTGTTTCGGTTGATTTTAATAAAGCCTGTGTTTTTAATGCATACTGTAAAAGAACCTGTGCTGATTCTGTAAGTCGCATCTTCTTCCCTTCATAAACTAATAATTTAGTATTATACGTTTCTTCTAAATATTTAATATGCTGGGTTACTGCGGGTTGGGTTAAACAAAGATGCTGGGCTGTTTTAGTTAAACTTCTTGTTTCGCACACATCAATAAATGTGAGCAATCGATAATCAATCATACTCCACCTACTATAAGAAATATTTATATTTGTATAAAAATGTATAATTTTTATTATATCAATTTACATGGTATTGTAAAGATACAATAAAAATTAGGAGGAGTTTTATGAAAAAAATTTTACCTGGTGTACTTCTTTCATTAGCAATTGCAATTATTGCAACGATTTTAAATCAATATGTTCATATCATTGGGGCGAGTGTATTTGCACTTTTAATGGGGATGGCTATTAACTTTTTCATGAAAGACACTACGACATACAAAGCTGGAATTACTTTTAGCTCAAAAAAACTTTTAAAAGTTGCCATTGTCTTATTAGGAACAAGCTTAAGTGTTAGCCAAATTATTCATGTTGGTAAATACTCACTTGTTGTTATGGTCTTCACTTTAGCGGCAGCATTTGGATTCGGTTATCTATTCGGAAAACTATTTAAAATGGACTGGAAACTTAGTTCATTAATTTCAGCTGGAACGGGAATTTGTGGTGGAACAGCAGTTGCCACTTTATCACAAGTTATTGATGCAGATGATTCAGACGTCGCGTATGCTATTTCTGCAACATTTATTTTTGATGTTGTCATGGTTATCTTATTCCCTATTATGGGTGCGGCTCTTGGGCTAAGTGATATGGCCTTTGGATTATGGGCTGGTACAGCCGTAAATGATACATCTTCAGTTGTTGCAGCGGGATATGCCTATAGTGATGCAGCGGGTGATTTCGCAACGATCGTAAAATTAACACGTACGTTATCAATTATTCCTGTCGTATTAGCATTCTCATATTTAAATGAAAAATTAAAAATGAAACAAAATGCAGGTGCAGCAGTTGAGCAAAAGAAAGTTAACCTCAAAAAGATTTTCCCTTGGTTCATTTTATTATTCTTAGGAGCTGCTTTATTAAATAGTGTTGGTATTATTCCAGCAGCATTAAGTTCAACTCTTTCAACATTAAGTAAATTCTTTATGGTTATGGCATTAGCTGCAATCGGATTAAAAACAGATATTCGTGATGTAACAAAATCTGGTTTCCTTCCTATGCTTCATGGATTCATTATTTCAGCCATTGTTGTAATTGTGGCATTATTAGTTCAAGTTTTATTAGGACAAGTCTAATAACATAATTTAAAACCTCACTGATAGTATTCTGATTTTCACATTCAGTACTATCTTGTGAGGCTTTTTTTATTATTTGAGGTAATCTATTTTACAATTGATCTAAACTCTTCTATGCTATTAACCATCTCAACTGAAATATGAGCAGAGCAGAATACAGATAAATCCATTTTCACCCTCACTCATTCAAATCACTTTTTCTGATAGTCAATTAAAATAATCCGCTAATTATTTAACAGGCTTCCCATGCGAATTTCCTTGTTTCATCATTTCAAAATGATCATACTAAGAAAAAACAATCTTAGGATTAAAGAAACTAATTTTTTATTTAATTTTTCACTTCAGTGATTTTCATATATCCTAATCAATACAAACACCTTAAAAGATTCACCTTTACATGACTCTAATTTCTCCATCAAATGACTACTTCCTAAACGAACCTTTTCTTCCTCAATTAACTTCTTATTGAATACTTTATAATTTTTTGTCTCTGATAGCTCTTTTATTTAAAAATTCATCTGACACAAATCAATAAACCTCTAGTACTTTATCGCAAGCAATAGCACATGATTCACAAGCTTGTGCACAACGTAAACAATGTTGATAAGTATGTGCATGTTTCATACATTCGACACTACAAACACGACAGATCTCTGCGCACACTTGACAAAGTTGATTCTTAAAGTTTGTTTGTGACGATAAAGCTTTTGCAACAAAAGAACAAATATCAGCACAATCTTTTGTTAAATGAATACAATGAGCAAAAGGCTCCATATGATCATCAATTAAACACGCATTAAAACAAAAGTTACACGCCTTCATACATGCTAAACATTCATCTACACATTCTTGATAACGAGTTGACATTTGATTTCCTCCGCACTCAAACAATTTTCTGTTATTTTAGTATGTGCGACTCTCTACAATCTCTATACGCAAAATTAAATGTTAATCATACAGTCTTTGCTGATTTAGTCACCTAACTATATTTAATACTAAATAAAATCTAGCTTTAAAAGCTCATGATCTTTTCTAATTTTAGTGAAGTATATATTAAGCAATTGAGGATATTTAACCTGAATAATCGCTTGAATTAATGCCTTTATGTCGACGTTTGGTATCGGTGGCATAGTTACCCTAATGACAATAGAATTTGGTTTAGGAATGGCAAGACTCACCATAGCAAGAATAGTTGCTGTAATCTTTTTCTGATCAACTTCTAACATTTGATTATTTTTTACTACTAAATAGCAGATTTTCACTTTTATCGCCCCTGTTCTTCAATTTACCTTTAGAATTAAATGACACTATTTATTATCATTCTATTAACTATCCCTTTGTCTGTTTATATGAAAAGTTTATGTTCTTAATAAACAATTATGCTGATAAAACTACAATCAATTGGATTTAATACGTTTTCTTTCCAAAAACAGATAAATTGTATTATATACCGGCAAAATAGTTCGATAAAATTAGTCGGCATAAAAAAGAGAGCCTATATTTTTATAAGCTCTCTTTCTTATTCAATTAATCCACTGATTTTAGGGACTCAACCATTTCTACTCGTTTTAATTTATAATACATCGCGAAGTTAACAAGTGCAGCAAATACAAAGGTTAATCCCGCTGCATACACATAACTTAATCCACGAATTTGGCGACCAAACATCATCATATCCATTTCAACTGTTGTCATAACAAATAGATGTAGCAACACCCCTAATCCAAGCCCAACGAACGTTCCAATTAAGGTTAAAATAATGTTCTCACGATAAATATAAGCAGATACTTCATTATCATAAAATCCTAACACTTTAATTGTGGCAATTTCGCGCATACGCTCAGAAATGTTGACATTCGTTAAGTTGTATAATACGACAAAAGCTAAAGCTCCAGCTGAGACAATCAATAAGATAATGACGTAGTTCAAGTTGTGAATCATATCATTAAAGCTTGATTTTAACGTTGAAACCCAACTAATACCGCTGACTTCCTCTAAAGCCATTAGCTCACTTGAAAGATCAGATTGTATAGCCTCATCCTCTAGAGAAGAAATAGCAACTAACTGATTAAAGCTTAATTGTTTATCAAATAATTGCTCATAATATGATTTTGATAAATAAATGTAATGAGAAATATAGTTCTCAGTAATTCCTGAAATTAAAACCTCGACTTTTTTTCCATCAGCATTTTCAAGTGTAATGTGATCGCCAACTTTAACATTTAACTGTTTGGCTATCTTTTCTGTCAAAATAGCTCCTTCATCAGTTAAACTAAAATCCATCGCTGTTTTACGATTTTGGAAATGAATAAACTGACTTAAGTCATCCAAATTCTCAGGAATAAAAATCGTAATATCTTTTTCTTCATCGTTGGCCAATAGTTTACCATTTTCACTCGTTGTTAAAAGTGACCCGACAATGCGTTCATCCTTGTTTAAAGAGCTTACTACATTAGCTTGATCCTCTTCCGTACTTTCACGATTAAACGTTAATGTCATATCATATAGGAATAACGTTCCAAATTGTTTATCCACAATCGTACGAATCGAGTCTTTTAGACCAAATCCTGTTAATAATAGAGCTGTACATCCTGCAATTCCAAACACTGTCATAAAGAAACGTTTTTTATAACGGAAAATATTTCGAACCGTTACCTTTCCAATAAAGCTCAGGCGATTCCAAATAAATGGAATACGTTCAAGTAAAATACGTTTCCCCTCTTTTGGAGCTTTTGGCCTCATTAAGATAGATGGGGTTTCAACAAGTTCTGAATTGACAGCAAAATAAGCTGATAAGGTTGTGACTCCAACTGCAATTAACAATGCTGTTAAAATAAGTGACCAACTAAAGACAATAATCGTTTCTGGTAACACATACATCATTGAATACGCATCAATTACAACAGTTGGAAAAACATAGTTTCCAACAACTGCTCCAATGATACTTCCGGTTAAACTTGCTAAACCAGCATAAATTAAAAACTTAGAAGCAATTTTCCACTTACCATATCCTAATGCTTTTAACGTTCCAATATTCATTCGTTGCTCATCAACCATTCGTGTCATCGTTGTTAAACAAACGAGCGCAGCAACCATAAAGAAGAAAACTGGAAACACTTGAGAAATAGCATGGATACTTTCAGCTGCTCCTTTATAATCAACAAAGGAATAATGTTTATTACGGTCTAAAACATACCATTCAGGAGAAGCGATATCTTGAATCTGTTGCTTGGCATCGGCTAACTTTTCTTCAGCTTCGGCAAATCCTGACTCAGCCTCTGCTTTAGCTTCCTCATACTGTTTCTGACCTTCAGCTAAGTCAGCTTCTCCTTTGGTAAGCTCCGCTTCAGCCTTGTCAAATTGTTGATTCGCTTTAGCTATTTCATCTTCAAGATTAGCTTTTTGCGTATTTAATTCCTGACGAGAAGCCACAAGTGTTTGCTTCGTTGTCAACAACTGTTGTTCCCCGTTAATTAAAGCTTGTTCATTTTGCTCAAGCTCTGCTTTTCCAGCTGCTAACGCAGTTATTCCACTTTGATACTGTTCTTCAAGTGGCGTTAATTGAGCCTGAATACCAGCCTTTTGTTCTTCTGTGAGCATCGGACTTTCTAAACTAGCTTTCATTTGATCTATAGCTGTTTTTAATTGATTTAATTGTTCTTCACGTTGACTAATTTCTTGTTTGGCTTCCTCAATTTTTGCCCAAGCACTCTCTTTATTGGCATAAAACTCATTATAAGCTTGATTAAATTCAGCTTCACCTTTTGTTAACTCCGCTTCTCCATTGGCAATTTGTTTTTTAGCGTCAGCAATGGTTTGTTCAAATTCTGCTTTCTTTAAAGTAAGTTCCGATTTTCCTGACTCAATCGTTGTTTTAGCTTCCTCTAACTCATAAGCAGCTTTTTGTAATTGTTCTAAAGCCTCTGATTTTTTCTCTTCATATTCTTGACGATTTTTATCTAATTCCTCATTAGCCTCAGTAATAACTTCATCGTAACGTTTTTGAGTTTGCGTATCTGCTAATGTTTCAATGGAAGAAATAAGTGGTTTCAGCGCCTCCTCATATCTCTTACTAAATGTATCAAGCGATAAAACATCACTTGCTGTGACAAAGATTTCAGTATAAATATCTAATTTAAAATCTTCCTGTGGAATCATAATGAAACTTGAGATCTCACCATTTCCGATTGTCGTACTTCCTTTATCAAATGATAAATAATAGGGCGTCTCAACAATTCCGACAACGGTATATTCTGTTGTTTTCAAGTTATCACTTAATGCTGTGTCTGTTCCTGATTCAAGGGTAATGGTTGAACCAATCTCGATTGATTCAAAATAGGCATTCCGTTCAACAACCGCCTCTCCTGATTTCTCAGGTAGTCGCCCTTCAATGACACGGACTTGATTAATATAATTCGGATCATCTAAACTTAAGTCAATTGGCAATGCATGAACTTTTAAAACTAACTCTTGATTATGATAGTTCGTTAATACATCTTGTGAATAAGTTGGAAAAATCCCTTCAATTCCTTCTAACTTGGCAAGGGCATTGACATCTTCTTGTGTAAAACCAAAGGTTGAAACAAGTCTTAAATCCATCATATTATAGTCATCATAATATTGATCAACCGTCTTTTCCATAGATAGCGGTGATGATTTAATTCCCACGAAAAAGGCAACCCCTAAGGCACAAATCATGAGAATAGATAAGAAACGACCTATCGATTTCTTAATATCACGAATGGTATCTTTTGTTAAACTCTTACTCATGATTACCACTCAATCCTTTCGACTGGAGTTGGATTTTCATTGATTTCAATACTTGAGACTTTTCCATTTCGAACATGGATTACTTTATCTCCCATTGGTGCGATGGCTAAGTTATGGGTAATCATCACAACGGTCATCCCCATATTACGACATGTATCCTGTAATAATTTCAAAATTGCTTTCCCGGTATTATAGTCTAATGCACCTGTTGGTTCATCACACAGTAATAATTTTGGATTTTTAGCGAGTGCCCGTGCAATTGCGACACGTTGTTGTTCTCCACCTGACATTTGTGCGGGGAAATTATTTTTACGATGACCAAGCCCAACTGCTTCTAATACTTCATGCACATCTAATGGATTTTCACAAATTTGTGTTGCTAACTCGACATTCTCAATCGCGGTTAAGTTTTGAACTAAGTTATAGAACTGAAAAACGAATCCAATATCATGACGACGATAAGTGATTAACTCTTTATTATTATAATTACTTATCTCATTCCCACCGACTGAAATTGTCCCACTACTTGCAGTGTCCATTCCACCTAAAATATTAAGTACCGTACTTTTACCGGCTCCGCTGGCTCCAGCAACAACGACGAATTCACCTTTATCGATTGAAAAATTAACACCACTTAAGGCTTCAATCTCAACCTCGCCCATCTTATAAACTTTCTTTACATCTTTAAAAGTAATATAGTTCTTCATCTCACCCACTCCTCTTTGTTGATTGACTTTTATCATTAACTCTATTATGATGGACTTCAAAGTGAGATACAATACTCAATGTTCATTTTCGTGCCGATTAATCAACAATAAGGCAGAATCTGTTGATTAATATTATTGGGAGGAAGGATTGAAGCATGAAATTAGAAGATCGCCGTGTACGTCGCACAAAGCAATTAATTAAACAAAGCTTAATTGAGTTGATGCACGAAAAACCATTTAAAGATATCACCGTTAAAGATATCACAGAACGAGCAGACTTAAATCGAGGAACCTTTTATTTACATTATGTTGATATCTACGATCTCCTTTCTAAAATTGAAGACGAAACATTACAAGCCATTGAAGAGATGATGCTAGATTATCGATGCAAAATCAATATGCCATCCTGTTATGAATTATTAGATGAATTATTCTCATATATTGAAGATAACCGTGACTTATTTGAAGTTTTATTACACTCACAATCAGAAGGAATTTTTCTCAATAAACTTCAATATTTAATTAAAACAATGGGACTTGATTTAATGAATATGATTTATAAGGACACTTCACGTCCTCATTACTGTTACTTTTTATCATTCGTTTTAAATGGTGTTTTAGGGGTAACTGAACAGTGGTTTAATAATGGAATGGATATGAGTTCAACTGAAATGGCAACCATGATTGATCATTTCATCATGGATGGAATTTCTATTTTAGCCAAATTATAATTTTTCATTTTTTATATTGTTTAATCTATCAAAACATGATATTCTATTCACTCAACCCCTTGCGTTAAGACAAGGAATGTTTCGAGGTTGAAGGAAAAGAACAATTTCCACGTACTGTTCTTTATGTGTTGTTAAGATCATCGTCGGTAATGATGATCGCCGAAGCATTCACAAAAAGAAAGTAATTACCATATAAGTTAATTACGAGCGCTTTTTCATAAATAGAGCTCAGATTGCAAACATAAATGATGAGATAAAACTCTTCACAGAAACCAATATGAAGGCTAATTTCTCACCTTAATGAGAAAACGCGGCCACTAGGCTCTGTTTATTTTTCTTGTTTAAACGCAATATGCGTTTTATAGGAAGAAGGCCTGTAAAACCTTTGGGGTTAATTAAAAACACCAAAGGAGGAATTTGAAATGAAACAAATTCAAATGTTAAAAGATGCAGCAAAAGGATTAGTAATTGGAACAGCTTTATTCTATATTACACCTCAAGTCATCGAAGTCATTGCACACATGACTGCTGTTAAATAATAAAATAAAAACCTGATGAATTCATCAGGTTTTTATTTTCCCCCTCTCTTTAAATTTTTAAAGAAAAAAATTTAGTTATAGTTCATTTGTAACTATTCAGCCACCAAGTAAACGAATTCCGTTTCTTGGTGTTTTTGTTAATGATATGTAGCTCTCGTGAATATTTTACCTATTTGTAAGATTTACGTTATAATATCCTTACTATTCCAACTTTAGAAGAAGGTGTCATCTCATGTCAGAATCTGAAATCATCAAAGTTTATCAGGAGGGGATTCAATCCG